>ENA-OQIE01000488-OQIE01000488.1-human-gut-metagenome-genome-assembly--contig:-NODE-488-length-26946-cov-4.517250_pt1 | contig 26946 bp, 20 predicted proteins | sample MGYA00242569_ERZ504731 | MGnify/ENA primary metagenome ERZ504731 (study PRJEB26092, sample SAMD00036208) | human gut metagenome | host: Homo sapiens | study: EMG produced TPA metagenomics assembly of...
ACATAATCCTTTTGTAAAAGTTCTTTTAATTTATTCATTACAATGTCCTCCTGCTTCCCTGAATCTGCATATACCTTTAAGGTTACACGACATACAGCCTTTTTTCTTTGAACTGACCTCTCCGGTTGTAAGCCCAATAACTGCTGTTACAGACTTGGTTGGTGTCATCATATCAGTCTTTCCTATATTAAGTCCTATAAGCTTAGGTGCATTTAGTATTTTTAAGAATTCGCCCTGCTGTGACAAAGGCAGATCGCCATATCCTATTCCAAACCTGAATGTCTGGTTATACTCTGGAAGTTCCTCTTTAATAACAGCCTCAACCTTATCACATACCTGTTCAATTGCTGCACTTGCCATACTGTCTGATATTACAGCCTTGGCAAGGTCTGATGCCTGCATTACCCTTAACATCCTGTCTATTCCATCAGAGATTGTCACTGCTATAAGTGCCGCTTTATTACAGCCTTTAAGATGTTCTTTAATTGAGTTTCCTTTTAATGTAACAGAAGTTCCTTCAAGCCTTACGCCCTCATCAACCTGTGTCACATCCACTACCCTGTATACATATCTTGGAACTGCCGCTTTTAAGACCTCTGCCTCACATTCATCTATAAGGCTGTTTATTGTCTCATCTGCCCCTATTCCCTTGTATCCTAAGTATCTTAATACTTCTGCCCTGTTTATACTGCTTAATGTCACCTGTTTTTTCATTTATTTATTCTTTCTTGCTTTGTCCTTATGCTTGCCTTTTCCTCTGCCCTTGCCTCTTGACTGGTTAGCCTTCTCAACATTAACACGGCGTCCCTTAATCTGCACGTTATCATTCATTGCCTTAAGAATTTTCTCTGCGTGTATAGCTGGTACATCAACAAATGTATAGTTGTCCATCATATCTATCGCGCCTACAAGCTTGCCAGGCATACCAGATTCACCTGCAATAGCTCCAAGAATATTAGCTGGCTTTATTTTATCCTTTTTTCCAATATTAATAAAGAGTCTTACCATTCTTGAATCATCTTTATCTGTATCAAAATGGAATTCTTCTACTTCATCTTCTCTGTCAAGGGTATCACCTATAAGCATTTTTAAAAGTGCTGCTGCCATATCCATAGATGTATATTCTTCCTGATTAACGTGTTCTTCAACAAGATTAACCATATCTGTAAGTCCACCCTCTTCGATTGTCTGTCTGATTTTATCAAACATATTATCAAGCTTGGTGTTCTTAACATCATCCAATGATGGAACAGGCTTTGCAAGTATCTTAGTCTTACAGTAACGCTCGATATCCTTTAACTTATACACTTCCTTGCCACTTATAAATGAAAGTGCCATTCCAGATCTTCCTGCACGCCCTGTTCTTCCAATTCTATGAACATAATATTCCTCATCCTGAGGAATGTCATAGTTAAATACCATATCTACATCATCAACATCAATTCCTCTTGCTGCTACATCAGTTGCTATAAGTATGTCTACCTTGCCGCTTCTAAAGTCATCCATTACTCTGTCACGCTGCTGCTGTTTCATATCACCATGTATTCCGTCAGCAAAATAACCTCTGCCCTTAAGCTCTGATATAAGCTCATCAACCTGTCTTTTAGTGTTACAGAACACTACTGAAAGTCTTGGATTGTATATATCAATAAGCCTGCACAATACTTCTGTCTTATTCTTAGGTCTTACCTCATAATAGAACTGTTCTATATTAGATACTGTAAGCTCTTTTCTTACTACCTTTATAATCCTGGCATCTTTCTGGAAATTTCTTGCAATATCCATAATAGCCTTTGGCATAGTAGCTGAGAACATTACTGTCTGTCTGTCTTCTGGCGTTTCTGTAAGAATTGTTTCCATATCTTCCCTGAATCCCATATCAAGCATTTCATCAGCTTCATCAAGAATAACCATATTAATATTATCAAACTTAACAGTCTTTCTTCTCATATGGTCCATAACTCTTCCAGGAGTTCCAACAATAATCTGTACGCCCGTCTTTAATGACTTTATCTGTCTTACTATCTCCTGTCCTCCATATACTGGAAGAACTTTAATATCACTCATATATTTGGCAAGTTTTCTTATCTCCTCAGCCACCTGTACAGCAAGCTCTCTTGTAGGGCAGAGTACGATTGCCTGAGGCTTTTTTATCTGTGGGTCTATCTTCATAAGCATAGGAATTGTGTATGCTGCTGTCTTACCAGTACCTGTCTGTGCCTGTCCGACAACATCAATACCTTCACATACAGCTGGAATTGCCTGTGTCTGTATAGGTGAAGTTTCCTCAAATCCCATATCCTCAATAGCTCTTAATATTCTTTCATCAATGTTTAACTCGTCAAATTTCATTCATTTCCTCATTTCTTAAATTTAATACACTTATCTTAGTCTAATTTTTTAATAATACATTATAGGAAGAAATAAGTCAAAAAAATTGCAATTTATTCTTAAAGCAAGTATAATTCAACTAATTAATTTAAAGAAAGGAACACTGTTATTATGATTCTTTCCTGTAATAATATAAGTAAATCTTTTGGAACAGATGTTATTATCAAATCCTGTTCTTTTAATATTGAAGACCACGAAAAAGCAGCTATCGTTGGTATCAACGGTGCTGGAAAGTCTACTCTTTTAAAGATTATAACCGGAATTGAACCTGCTGACACAGGACTTGTAACGTTAGCTAAGGACAAGACTTTAGGTTATCTCTCACAGCAGCAAAATCTTAATTCAGACAACACCATTTATGATGAGCTTTTATCTGTGAAGCAATATATCCTTGATATGGAAGCACAGCTAAGAAGTATTGAGAACCAGATGAAATCAGCAGATGATACAGCTCTTGAAACACTTATGAAGAAATATTCAGACCTTAACCACGAGTTTGAATTAAACAACGGTTACGCTTACAAAAGCGAAATAACTGGTGTTCTTAAAGGCCTTGGCTTTGCAGAAGAAGATTTCACACTTAATGTTAATACTTTATCAGGCGGACAAAAGACACGGGTTGCACTTGGCAGGCTTTTATTATCAAAGCCTGATATTATACTTCTTGACGAGCCTACCAACCACCTTGATATGGAGTCTATAAGCTGGCTGGAGAACTATCTGCTTAACTACAGTGGTGCTGTACTTATAGTTGCCCATGACAGATATTTCCTTGACAAAATAGTAAGCAAGATTATCGAGTTAGACAATGGCAATGCAACTGTATTCTCAGGCAACTATACTGATTACGCTTCAAAGAAAGCTATCCTGCGCAATATGCAGCTAAAGGAATATCTTAACCAGCAGCGTGAAATTAAACATCAGGAGGAGGTTATAACAAAGCTTAAACAGTTCAACCGTGAGAAATCTATTAAAAGAGCTGAAAGCCGTGAAAAAATGCTTAACAAGATGGAATTTGTCGATAAGCCTGAAATTTTAAACAACAAAATGGATATTAAGCTTGAACCTAATGTAATAAGCGGTAATGATGTCCTTACTGTAGACAACCTTACTAAAGGTTTTGACGGCACTGTTCTTTTTGATAACATAAGCTTCCAGATTAAACGTGGTGAACGCGTAGCACTTATCGGAAGCAACGGAACAGGCAAGACAACAATATTAAAATTAATTAATGGAATTATACCTGCCGATTCAGGCTCGATATATCTTGGTGCTAAAGTAAATATTGGTTATTATGATCAGGAACACCACGTTCTTGACCTTGACAAGACCATTTTTGATGAAATCAGGGATGCTTATCCAGACCTTAATAATACACAGATAAGAAATACCCTTGCAGCATTTTTATTCACCAATGAAGATGTATTCAAGTATATAAAAGACTTAAGCGGTGGCGAGCGCGGACGTGTATCATTAGCCAAACTTATGCTCTCTAATGCCAACTTCCTTATATTAGATGAGCCTACTAACCACCTTGATATCACTTCAAAGGAAATTCTTGAAAATGCACTTAATAGTTACACAGGTACTGTCCTGTTCGTATCACACGACAGATACTTTATTAATTCTACTGCAACAAGAATTATTGAGCTTGCCAATAAAACAGTTGTTAATTATATTGGTAATTATGACTATTATCTTGAAAAAAAGGATATACTAGGAGCAAAACCAATAACCAATAACACTTCTAAATCCAGCAGTTCAGCCATTTCAAAGCTTAACTGGCAGGAAGAAAAGGTAAAGCAGGCACAGCAAAAGAAGATTAAAAACGAAATCAAGCGTACTGAAGAACGCATGGCTTTAATTGAGGCTGAGATTGAGGAACTTGATAATATGTACGCCGACCCTGCCATAAGCAGTGATACTGCCAAACTTATGGAAATACACACCAGGAAGGAAGCTCTTAGCAAAGAGCTTGATGAGCTATATGATAAATGGGGGGAATTAACATTATAATTCCAATACCAAAAACAGCGAAAAATGCCGAAATAAGGCAATTCTTAAGCGTTTTTTATTGACAAAATTACCTATATGGAGTATAAATAACCTATACTTATTATTACTTATTTCATTTAAGGAGGATGTAGTTTATTATGAATAAGACAGAGTTAGTTGCTGCAATCGCAGAGAAGGCTGAACTTTCAAAGAAGGATGCTGAGAAGGCTTTAAAGGCTTTCACAGAAACTGTTGCTGAACAGTTAAAGAATGGTGACAAGATTCAGTTAGTTGGTTTCGGTACTTTCGAAGTTGCTGAAAGAGCTGCTAGAACAGGTCAGAATCCTCAGACAGGTAAGGCTATTGAAATTCCTGCTTCTAAGGCACCTAAGTTTAAGGCTGGTAAGGCTTTAAAGGATACTGTTAACTCAGCTAAATAATTAATATTCGATAGTGGATATTGCGACTGTCACTTAGGTGACAGTCTTTTTTATATGTATTTATAGCTACATATAAATATTATCAATGAAATTCAGAAAACGGAGACACACTATGGAAATAGAACGTAAATTCTTAGTTGCACAATTGCCAGATAATCTTGACAATTATAATTGCAGATATATTGAACAGGGTTATCTTTCCACCAAACCTGTAGTCAGGGTAAGACGTGATAATGATGATTATTATCTTACTTACAAAGGCAGTGGTATGATGGCACGTGAAGAATACAATCTTCCACTCACCAAAGACTCGTATGAACATTTGATTAAAAAAGCTGACGGTAATATAATAACCAAAAAGCGTTATGAAATTCCAGATGGTAACGGATACACTATTGAACTTGACATATTTGAAGGAGCATTCAACGGCACTGTTATTGCAGAAGTTGAATTTAACACTATAGAAGAAGCTGACAATTACATTATGCCAGCGTTTTTTACAGAAGATGTAACTAATAACCCTGAATATCACAACAGCAATATGAGTAAAAAGAAGTTCGACTAACGTAAACACTCTAAGGAAAGAGGATAACCTAATGAAAAAACTCTCTGATATATTAGATATAAGTCCTGATATTACTCTTGAAACACTTCAAAGAGCAAGAATGGCAGCCTTAACACTTATCAAATGGCTTCTCTGCTCTTTATTTACAGGAAGCTTTATAGGACTTATCGGAGCATTATTTTATAAAGCTTTACAATATGTAACAAGCTTTCGGATCCAACACCCTTACACTTTATTCTTTCTTCCTGCTGCCGGTATAATAATCGTTCTTATGTACCATTTTACGCACGAAGACAAGAATACAGGAACTAATCTTGTAATAACAGCAATCCAGTCCAATGCAGAAGTTCCTGTCCGTGTTGCTCCTCTTATTATAATATCAACACTGCTTACACATCTTTGCGGTGGTTCAGCAGGACGAGAAGGTGCAGCCCTGCAGGTTGGCGGCTCCTTAAGCAATTTTATCGCCAAAATATTACATTTTGACGACAAAGATACAAGAATTATGATTATGTGCGGAATGAGTGCCTGTTTCTCTGCTCTTTTCGGAACTCCTATAGCCGCAGCCATATTTTCTATGGAGGTTATAAGTGTGGGGGTTATGTATTACGCCGCACTTGTTCCCTGTATTATATCCGCACTTATTGCTTCCGGCGTAGCTGGGTTATTCAATATAACACCAACTATGTTTATAATAAGCGAAATATGTGAACTAAGCATATCTACCGGAATAAGATTTATGATAATGTCAGTAATATTTGCCCTCGCAAGCATTGTATTCTGTTATATGCTTCATTCATCAGCCAAAATATATTCTGAATACTTAAGCAACCCATATATCCGTATTATAATAGCTGGTGTGCTTGTTATTATTTTAAGATATATAACCGGTACTACTGATTATCTTGGTGCTGGTGCTCCTATGATTGCGGCAAGCTTTATAACAAGCTGTTCGTGGTATGTCTTTATTTTAAAAATGCTGTTTACAGCCATTACATTAGGTGGTGGATTTAAAGGCGGTGAGATTGTCCCTACACTTTTTGTCGGTGCAACTCTTGGAAGCTTTTTGGCTCCTGTATTCGGACTTCCAATCGGCTTATGTGCCGCGTGCGGTATGGTAAGCGTATTCTGTGGCGTAACTAACTGCCCACTCACTTCTTTCATATTATCAATTGAAATGTTTGGTGCTGGTTCAATGAAATTCGTAATTATATGCGTAGCAATAAGTTATATGCTCTCTGGCTACTACAGTCTTTATAACAGCCAGAAGATTGTTTACTCTAAATACAAGACAGAATATATTAACAGACATTCACATTAATTATAATAAAAAAGGCAATTCATACAGAATTATCATATCTACCGATTTTTCTGCTAATGAATTGCCTTTTTACTGCTTTTACCGCTTTTACTGCTTTAACTATGCATCATTCTTATATATTTTATTTGTAGAAATTGTCCTCTGGAAGCTTTCCACCAACTGAAGCTGGATTTGCTTCGTAAAGAACATTTAAATATTTGCTTATTTTGTCTTTGGCATCACTGCCTGTTATTATTGTTATGTTGCATTTAGGTATTGCCTGCTTTGCAACTGCGGCTTTTGTTATACCATATTTTTCTACAAGTGTTGAAACCTCATCTACATTTGCATTAACATAATCTGCTGAAAGCTTATATTCCTCAAGGAACTTGTCAACCGCAGCCTTATGGTTATTGTAATATTCTGTATTGACAACTATTACACCTGTTACTACTGTACTTCCGTCCTTTGATACATTTTCCCATTCCTTAGTAACATCAAGAGCTATTCTTGCTTCCTTATTATTCATAAGAACTGTTGTAGCAAATGGCTGTGGAAGCATAGCTACAGTTTCTTCCTTCGCTGATGCCATAATAGCCGCAACCTCGGAAGCCTCTGACTTAAATTCAATGTGTACATCCTTATCAGGGTCAATTCCGTTGGTATTTAAAAGGTATCTTAATGTATATTCAGGTGTAGTTCCTTTACCTGTTGTGTATATTGTACGTCCTTTAAGGTCGCTTACATTAGTTACCTCGCCCTTATTATCAAGTATATATAACACGCCAAGTGTATTAATTCCTACAACAGATACCTTGCCATTACTCTTATTATAAAGTGTTGCCGCCGCATTACAAGGCATAGCTGCAATCTGGACATCGCCCTTTATAAGGTCTGCTGTAAATGCATCTGCTGCCGCCTCTATCTGAAATGTATAATTATTAGCTGTTTTATTATACTCATTATCGCTCATAAGCTTAACCATTCCGATAGCTGTAGGTCCTTTAAGTGCAGCTACTTTTATGTCTTCGCTTACATACGCACTTGTACTTTCCTGTGTTGCATTGTCTGACTTATCACTGCTGTTACTACCACAGGCTGTAAACATTACGCTGACCATTACAAGCATAAGAATAGCAGCTGTCAGTTTCCTCATTCTCTCTCTCATATTGTTTCCTTCCATTCCTTTATAATTATCTGTAATGACATTATTCCGTTAAACGTATTGATATCCGGATAATATATTATAGAAATTCTCATTCCTGCCCTTGGAATATCATCTATATTATTAATTCCAAACTGTACAGCAGGTACATAAGTTCCGTCCTCTGTTTCTAACTGGCATCTAAGAACATTTTTATTCTTTCCAATAACTGAAGCTGTCTTTACATATAAGTTCCTATCTGCAAATACCGGCTTTTCATTACCCTTTCCGAATGGTTCAAGCAGCTTTAACTGGTTAACCAGCCGGATATTGGCATACGATACAGGCATTGGAACATCAATCCACATTTTAGGAATTAAATCCTCATCTGTAAGTATCGCATTATCATTCAGCATTTTTCTGAATATGTCAATATCAGATATTGCTAATGATAAACCAGCCGCCATAGGATGTCCACCATATTTAGTGAGAACATTTTTACATTTATTAATCTCTTCGTACATATTATAGCCTTCGATTGAACGTCCTGAGCCTTTTGCCCCGTCCTCAGCATTAGTAATAACAAATGTAGGCCTGTAATATCTTTCTTTAATTCTGCCTGCTATTATTCCAGCTATGCTCTCGTGGCAGTCCTTTAAATATATAACAAGCACTCTATCCTTAAGAAGACCAGTATTCTCTACTAATTCTATTGCCTTCTGCGTCTCCTGCTCTGTCATTGACTTTCTTTCATTATTAAGGGCTATAAGCTCTTTTGCCATATTATGTGCCTTTTCATTATCCTTGCAAAGCATAAGTTCAATTGCCTGTCTTGCTGTATCAAGACGTCCACTGGCGTTAAGACATGGTCCTATTACAAAGCCTATATGATATGAGCTTATATTATTAATATCAAGCTGGCACTCCTCTATAAGTGCCCTAAGCCCTGTATTTTTTGTATGTGCAATATGCTTAAGGCCATATTTAACTACTATTCTGTTCTCGTCAATAAGGTCGACTATATCACCTACAGTGGCTATTGCCATAAATTCAATATAATCTTCAAGCTCTTTCTTATCAAGCCCTAATCTGTCATATAACAGGCTTATAAGCTTATATGCAACGCCTGCTCCACATAACAGCTTAAATGGATAATCACAATCTGCCTGTTTAGGGTTAATAACTGCATCTGCCAAAGGTACAATGTATACCTTTTTATCGTCCTTTATCTCAAATGGAACATCGTGGTGGTCGGTCACTATCATTGTAATTCCATTATCCTTTGCATACCTGACCTGATTATATGCAGCTATTCCATTATCACAGGTAACAATTGTATCAATCCCTTCATTGATTGCATTGTCTATTAAATGCTCATTAATTCCATAACCATCATTTATCCTATGCGGTACAACATAATCCACATCTGCTCCTGCCGCCTTTAAGCCGCAGAATAATATATAAATAGAACATATTCCATCAATATCATAATCTCCGATTATTCTTACAGGCTTATGTTCCTCTATTTTCTTAGTAATAATATCAACAAATTTATCGGCATCTTTCATACTATGAGGATTATGTATATCGTTAAGATTCCCATTAAGATACATATCTATATCTTTACTGCCGCATATATCCCTGTTTCTTATTATACGGGCAAGAACCTGATCTATTCCGTATTCAGAGGCTATCTGCTTAAAATCTGCTTTTTTGGCGTATACCATCCATTTGCTGTTCACGTTTGTTCTCCATTCTTATGGCAATATTGCTTGTATTAAAAATGGTGCATCGTTTGATGATGCACCATTTTACTGCTTTACAAAGCCATTATATTAATTATTTATTATACCTGAGCTCCGTCTTTACCTATGCTTTCTGCTTTTTTTCTTTTATTAACTGCTTCATCAATAACTCCTCTGTTCTTTCCACCAAGCATATACCAGAATGAACTTGTAAGGAATACTGATGAGTAGAAACCTACGATAATACCAACAATAAGTGGAAGTGAGAATTCCTTAACTGATGTTACACCGAGTATGTATAACATAACCAGCATAATAAGAGTTGTTATTGTTGTATTAATATTTCTTGTTAATGTACTTGTTATAGCTGAGTTAACAAGCTCTGTAATATTAGTCTTAGAGTTAGCACTCTTTAACATTTCCCTGATACGGTCAAATATAATGATTGTACCATTAATTGAGTAACCTACTATTGTAAGCATACAGGCAATAAATGTGTTACCTACTGGCACTCTGAATACTGCATAGAATGTAATAACTACTAATACATCCTGTAAAAGAGCCATAACAGCTGCAAGCGCGAATTTGATATCCCTGAATCTTGCAAAGATATATATAAGCATTGCTATTGTAGCAAGAATTACTGAAAGAATAGCATTCTTCTTCATAGTACTGCTGACAGATGAGCTGATTGTGTCTGTCTCAACTATTGAACCATCTTCAATAGGGAACTTAGCTGTTACAGCTTCCTCAATAGCTTCTCTTTGCTCAAGTGAAAGGTCTGTTGTCTTAAATGAAACCTTAGTTGAGTTCTGAACCTTCTGCTGTTGTACTTCTGTTATACCTGCAGCATCCCTGATTACAGGAATAATATCATTCTCTATCTCTGACTGTGAATATTCTTTGTCAAATGTAAAGCTTGTTGTTGAACCGCCAACAAATTCAAGGCTGAAATTAAGTGCTCTGTTACCAAGTGCACTCTGTACTCCCATTGTTATAAAACCAATAACAATAAGAACAATTGAAACCGTAATAGTCCATTTCTTAATTGAAAGAATATCATAAGTTCTTCTATGTGTTGTCTTTCCATACATCGATGGCTTAGTAAGACCAAAGTTATAAAGAAGCTTCATAATAACCTTAGTAATTACAAGTGCTGTAAATATTGAAACTATGTTACCTACTGCAAGAGTTGTTGCAAATCCCTTAACAGGACCAGTACCGAATATATAAAGTACAATAGCTGCAATAAGTGTTGTTACGTTACCATCAACGATAGCTGATGTAGCTTTGTCGTAACCTGCAAGAATAGAATTCTCAACACTCTTTCCTGCGGCTATCTCTTCCCTGATACGTGTATAGATAATAACATTGGCGTCAACCGCCATACCAATACCAAGTATGATACCGGCAATACCCGGAAGTGTTAATGTAAGATCATATACACTTACAAGGAATAATACTAATGTTGTGTATATAATAAGCGAAAGTGTTGCAACAACACCTGGTACTCTGTATATAGCAATCATAAATACACATAACAATGCAAAACCAATAGCTGCTGCTATAAGACTTGTATGAATTGCATCGTGTCCTAACTGTGCACCTACGATATTAGAGCTTACTTCATTAAGTGTAAGAGGAATAGATCCAATTCTTATGTATGTAGCAAGATTATCTGCCGCATCAAATGTTTCCATACCTGTAATTGAAGCATTACCACCTGTTATAGCCTGATTAACTGTTGGATAACTTACAACCGAACCATCATATACTATGTATATTCTGCTTCCTATATTGTTAGCTGTTGCCTCAGCGAACTTATCTCCACCTTCATCTGTAAATGTAAGCGATACACCATATGGTGTGCTGTCTTTAGATGATGTATCTGTGTAAGCCTGTGCTGTCTTTACGTCAGAACCTGTAAGAAGTGGTGTGTAATCCTCTCCCTGTGACCACGCTGTATAACCTGTGTAATCAAGGAATTCAAGTGAACCTGGTGTTCCTAATTCTGTAAGAATTTCATTAGCATCTGTAACACCTGGAATTTCTACTGTAATTCTGTTCTCGCCCTCTTTGTAGACCTGAGATTCTGTACTTCTTCCCTCGATACGTTTCTCAAGCTTATATATAGTATCTTCTATATCCTGGGAACTTGGGTTATCTTCTTTAATCTCATTAGTAATACTGACACCACCTGCAAGGTCAAGACCTAAGTTGATGTCCTTAGCACTGCCATAGCCTTTGCCGTTCATTCCGAATATAGCTGTAAGCGAAAGTCCTACAAGCAATACAAGAATAATAATGCTATAGCTTATCTTCTTAGTTAAATTGTACTTCATTTTACTATTAATACTCCCTTCAACATTCCTTTTAATCTTCTGCCATCGCAGCTCTTATCATAATTGCACATTCAATTCTCTTCTTCTGCATCTCACAGCCAACATCATATGCATCATTGATGTTACCATGGAAGTTGTAAGAATTAGCGGCACACCCACCACTACAGTAGAACTTGGCAAAACAGTTCTTACACTTTTCTTTTGAATATACATTACAACTCTTGAATTCATCTCTTATATCATTACGGGTTATGCCTTCATCAACATTACCCATAAGGAAATCTTCATTACCTACGAACTGATGACATGGATAGAAATCACCCCAAGGAGTAACAGCAAGGTACTCACATCCTGAGCCACAGCCTGATAATCTCTTAGCCACGCAAGGACCACCGTTAAGATCAATCATAAAGTGGAAGAAATTAAACCCATTGCCTGCTTTCTTTCTCTTAATAATTTCCTTGGCAAGCTTATCATACTGCTCAAATATAACTGGAAGGTCTTCTTCTCTTATCGCATAAGAGTCTGTAGGCTGTGCAACAACCGGCTCTACCGAAATCTGCTCAAAACCTTCGTCTGCTAAGTGAAGAACATCTTCTGAAAAATCAAGATTGTTATGTGTAAATGTACCTCTGACATAATAATTCATCTGGTTACGGCTTTCAGCAACCTTTTTAAACTTAGGCATTATAATATCATATGAACTTCCGTGGTTATTTCTTGTTGGTCGCATAAGATCATTAATCTCTTTACGTCCATCTATGCTTAATACGATATTGCTCATCTCTTTATTGGCAAAATCAAGTATCTCATCATTAAGAAGTATACCATTAGTTGTAAGTGTAAAACGGAATTTCTTATTGTGCTCTTCTTCAAGGCTTCTTCCATATTCTACAAGCTGCTTTACAACTTCAAAATTCATTGTTGGCTCACCACCAAAGAAGTCAACCTCAAGATTTCTTCTTGAGCCTGAATTAGCAACAAGGAAATCCAATGCCTTCTTACCAACTTCAAAGCTCATAAGAGCTCTTCTTCCGTGATACTCACCTTCTTCTGCAAAACAATATCTGCAGGCAAGGTTACAGTCGTGTGCAATATGAAGGCATAGAGCTTTAACAACTGTAGGTCTGTCCTTAAATGAATCTATATATGGCTCATATATATCTTCTGTGAAAAGCTGTCCTTCTTCTTTTAATTCTTCTATCTCCTGACAGGCTTCCCTGATATCTTCTTCCTTATATTTATCTTTAAGCTTATCTGCTATCTCATCAACACTTGAATTCTCATAAAGTGCGATTATATCATATACTATATCATCAACAACGTGTACAGAACCACTATTTACGTCTAACACGATGTTATATCCATTATTCTTATACTGATGTATCATAATTATCCTCAATTTCTATTGGCTGTATACAGCCATTTATTCTTAATCACAGTTAACTAATATACCTGTAGCTATCAGACATACACTAACTATGAACTGTCTTAACAGAAATAAGAGAGTGTCTAAAATGCTTTAGCACTCTCTTACCCTTCACTAACCAATTAACTAATTATTAGTTATTCTTATTCTCACAGCTCTGGTTACCAACTGTGCAAGATGTCTTACAAGCTGACTGACATGATGTCTGGCATTCGCCACATCCACCGTGCTTCATTGTATCCTTTAATACGCGATTGCTGATTGTCTTAATATGCTTCACAACAATACCTCCTTTTTGTTCATAACTATTAGAAGTATAACATATAGCTATTACATTTTCAACAACTTTATATCAAGCCTAATGCTCTTAAAATAAATATCCAGCCTGTTAATGTTATGCTTGATAATACTGTCGTCAAAACAATTATGCTTGATGATAATACCTCATCATTATCCATACTCTTTGCCATAACATAGCTTGTAACTGTAGTAGGAGATGCAAGCATTATAAGAGCCGCCACAAGCTCCTGATTTCTAAAGCCAAGAAATACTGCAACCGGAATAAACACTGCCGCAAGTCCTATAAGTTTAATAAATGTTGCTATAATAGTAGGCTTTATCTTCTTTAATGCTTTTCTCCCCTCAAAACCTGCACCAATGCATATTAAAGCTATAGGTGTTGCTGTCTGTGCAAGACTTTCTATAGTCTTATTAATAATTGCAGGATACTTCATATTAAGCATTGATGATATAAAACCAAGAACTATACCTATAATAATTGGATTTTTTAATATATTAACAAATGCTTTTTTTATATTATTACCCCTTCCAGCCTTAACAGCTTCACTGCTGTCTGCCGGATGTGCCTTAAATGTAAGTACAACGACTGCAAATATATTAAATAACGGAACTGCTGCAACAATCATAAGCGGTGCCATTCCTGTATCTGAATACATATTCTGCACAAATGCCATTCCAAGAATTGCTGCACTGCTTCTGCACGAACCCTGCACAAACGCTCCCTTTTGTGTATCGTCTTTCATTAATATCTCAGTTGCTATCCACACTAATGAGAACATAAGTATTGTTACTATACTGCAATACAATACAAACTGCGGGTCAAATTTACCTTTAAAATCAGACTTTGACAAATCCCTGAACAGTAATGCTGGCAATGCCACCTTAAACACATATCTGTTAGCAACATTGGCAAAATGGTCATCAATAAGACCTATCTGTTTAATAAACCACCCTATAATCATCACAAGAAATATAGGAACTGTTGCATTAATACTATATATAAAACTATCCATTATCAATCTCCTATCCACACCATTTTACTTATCAAGCACATACATATGATTAAGAGGTCCACTTCCCTTACCTATGTTAAGTCCAGCCTTAAGAGCACCTGTTATGTATTCCTTCGCCCTTGCAACCGACTCCTTAACACTATACCCCTCTGCTATATTACATGCAATAGCAGATGACAGCGTACAGCCTGTTCCGTGTGTATTAGGATTATCTACTCTTTCTGCCTCAAACCAGCTTGTTCCAATCTCTGTATACAGATAATCATTAGCACAATTAATGGAATGTCCGCCTTTTACAAGAACTGCCGGTCCTTCATCATTAATATTTATCTTTTTATAGATGATTTCTGCCGCTTTTTCCATATCATATCTGTCATTAATAGTTATGCCTGACAGACTTTCAGCTTCTGGAATATTAGGTGTTATAACTGTTGCAAGCGGCATAAGCTTCTTAATAAGCACTTCCTCTGCTTCTTTAGTGATGAGCTTCTTACCACTTGTTGACACCATAACCGGATCTAACACAATATTAACCGCTTTGTATTTTCTTAATTCTTCTGCTATCTCCTCTACTATGTATGGTTCAGACACCATTCCAATCTTTACCGCATCTGGTCTTATATCCTCAAATACCGCATCTATCTGGCTTGCTGTAAAGCCTTTCTTACAATTCATTATTCCATATACGCCCGTTGTATTCTGTGCTGTAAGTGATGTAATAACACTCATTCCATATACACCGTGTGCGGCAAATGTCTTTAAATCCGCCTGTATTCCAGCACCTCCGCTACAATCACTTCCCGCTATTGTCAATACTTTTTTCATAATATCCTTATTTCCTTATTTATCATTTTTTATATTTTACCAATTAATATTCTGTGTAATATATTATTATTTTCCTATAAATACACTTAACCTTTTATATAAGACACTGATGCCTTTGCATAAACAGATATTTTCATAATCACAATCTGCATACATATTTACTTTCTATATCTATATATTGATATAGAAAAAGGGAAGCCTGACCAGCTTCCCTCAATAAAGTGCAGTCGGCGGGACTTGAACCCGCACCCAAGCAATATGGACTAGATCCTTAGTCTAGCGCGTATGCCAATTCCGCCACGACTGCTTATTTAGTTAATCGCTGTTTCCCAACGACTTGATTATATTATCATCTGCGTAACACTTTGTCAACAGCTTTTTACAATTTTTTCTATTATTTTTTAATTCGTCTTTAATTTTGTTATATAACTGTCACTTTTTAAAAATAATATTAAATCTATCTTCAAATTCTTACTATTGATTTTTAATCTTTTTTAAATTAAGTGTGTCTGCTAACTAGTACTTCTTTATGCCTTGACAAAATCCCTGCCTTAGAATACAATAACATAGTTAGCGGAAATGTCGGAATGGCAGACGAGCAAGATTCAGATTCTTGTGTGGGTTACCACGTGTGGGTTCAAGTCCCATTTTCCGCATTAATTAATATTTTTAAAGGTGTGATAAGATTAATTCCTATCACACCTTTTTTACATTTCATATTTACAATTGTAATCAAGACCTGTAACACAGGTTATTACAATTGTTACCCAAATCTATAACTCCAGTTATTACAATCCATTGTTATTTCTATAATCCGATATTATTCCTAATCAATAACTGCTATCTTAGTTATAACCGGCTGGTTATTCTTAGCAACCGTACCATTGTCATCTGTTGCCTTAACATTGGCACATATCTTATCTACAATATCCATACCATCTGTTACATAACCAAAACAGGCATAATTACCATCAAGGTATGTACTGTCTTTATGAACTATAAAGAACTGTGAACTTGCACTGTCATTATTGCTTGAACGTGCCATTGAGATTGCTCCTCTTGTATGTGAGAGGCTATTCTCAATTCCATTATTGCTGAACTCGCCCTTTATCTTATTATCCGAGCCACCTGTTCCATTGCCAAGTGGATCACCACCCTGTATCATAAAACCTTTGATTATTCTATGAAATGTAAGTCCATCATAAAATCCATCATTAGCAAGATTAATAAAATTAGTCACTGTAATAGGTGCCACGTCAGCATCTAATTCCACATTAATATCACCATAATCCTGCACTGTAATTGTAACGTGATGTTTTCCTGATAAAAGATTATCCTCTTCTTTAGTCTGTGTCTGGCTGTCAGCAGCTTTTCCACAGGCCATTAAAGACACTGATAACATCATTGCAATTAATATACTTAGTATCTTCTTCAATTCTTTCTCCATTCCAGTCCAAGAAATTCTGCTTCCTTAATACTGCATAAATTCGTTAATATCTCTTAACACATCTTCAATCTCACTCTCGCCGCCATTAACTGTCAGCTGGAGTGGTCTGCTTATATCAAGGCTGAATAATCCAACAAGAGACTTACCATCAACACAGCTATTGCCACATTCGACATCGAATCCACACGAATATCTGCTTATTTTGCTCACAAATCTTTGAACTTTCTCAACTGAATCAAGTAAAATTGTTACTGTCAACATATACTAATAATCCTCCTGTAAATTATCCTACAATTCTTCAAATGTAATTAATCAACCCACAACACCAACAACTATACTACTTTTCATAAATAATTACAACCAGTTTAATATATCTGTCACTGCGATTATCTGACTTTTTATAATATTCCAGCTGTTACTTTTTATGCCATACCAGTTGTTACTGCATAATGTGCATCTTTAATAATTACTGCCCGATGTAGCCCTCTATTGTATTCCACAGTTCATCAAGCCCCTGCTTTGTCTGTGAAGAAAATGGTATGAGTATATCATCTTCTTTAAGACCAAGACCTGCTCTTACAGCTTTAACGTGCTTTGCTATCTGGCTTCTCTTTAATTTATCAAGCTTTGTTGCAATTATAACCGGTCTGAAGCCGTTATCAACAATCCAGTTATACATCATCTTATCATTCTCTGATGGGTCGTGTCTTATGTCAACTAATAAGAACACCTGCTTTAGATTAGCAGACTGTCTTAAATATTTCTCTATCATCTTACCCCATTTTGCCTTTACCGCAGGACTGGCATTAGCATAGCCATATCCCGGAAGGTCAACAAGATACATCGCATCATTAATATTGTAGAAATTAATAGTCTGTGTCTTACCAGGCTGTGACGATGTTCTTGCATATGATTTTCTATTCATAAGAGCATTAATCAAAGATGACTTACCAACATTTGATTTGCCCGCAAATGCTACCTCTGGAAACTCTGTATCTGGTATAGCACTTGTCACACCTATTACTATATCAAGATTAACCTTTTTAATTACCATATTTATCCTCATTTCTATGCTCTATAATACAAGTGCATTATTAAGAACCTCTGACATATCCTTTACATATACAAGTTCTAAGCCGTCAGTTATCTCTGCATCTAACTCTTCTACATCAGATACATTTTCTTCTGGCACAAGCACTTTCTTCATACCAGCAAGCTTGGCCGCAAGAAGCTTTTCCTTAAGCCCGCCTATTGCAAGTACCCTTCCTCTAAGAGTCACCTCGCCTGTCATAGCGACATCTGGTCTTACCGGTATACCTGTAACTGCCGACAACATAGCCGTTGTCATTGTCACTCCTGCTGATGGACCATCTTTAGGAACTGCTCCTTCTGGTATATGAAGATGAAGCATATGTTCATCAAAATACTTCATATCAACTTTATATTTTCCACTCTCAGTAATAGCTCTCACATAAGAATACGCAATCATAGCAGACTCTTTCATAACATCTCCCATATTGCCTGTGAGCCTCAAATCATCACTTCCCGGCATTGCATTAACTTCTATTTCAAGAGTTTCACCACCAACGCTTGTCCATGCAAGTCCTCTTACAATTCCTACCTGTGGCTTCTTGTATGCTTTGTCAGTCTTATATTTAATATTGCCAAGATAATCAGTCAAATTCTTGTCCGTTATTCTTATGCACACCTTGACTTCTTTGTTTCTTGTGCCATCAGCATTAAAAACTCCTGCCTCATACAGCTTGGTTACTGCTTTTCTGCATATTTTGGCAATCTGTCTTTCAAGCTCCCTCACACCTGACTCTTTAGTGTAACCAAGAATTATATGCTTTAATGCTGAGTCTGATATCTTTAAAAGTGATGTGGCAAGCCCGTTCTTACGAAGCTGCTTGCCAACAAGGTGTTCCTTTGCTATATGAAGCTTCTCATTAACACTATAGCCAGATACTTCTATAATCTCCATTCTGTCAAGCAGCGGTCTGCTGAGTGTTGATAAATCATTAGCCGTTGCTATAAATAATACCTTAGATAAATCTACAGGCATTTCTATATAATGATCCGTAAAATGTGAATTCTGCTCGCTGTCTAACACTTCCAGAAGAGCCGAGGCTGTATCTGATTTATAATCATTGCTCACCTTATCAATCTCATCAAGAAGCATTAATGGATTGGCTGTTCCTGCCTTCTTTAAACCCTCTATTATTCTTCCCGGCATTGCACCGACATATGTCTTTCTATGTCCTCTTATCTCTGCTTCATCTTTTACTCCGCCAAGACATATCCTTACATATTCTTTATTAAGGGCAGCCGCCACCGAACGTGCTATTGAAGTCTTTCCTGTTCCCGGAGGTCCTGCAAGACATAATATCGGAGCATCTGTATTAGAAGTTATATTTCTTACAGCAAGTGCCTCTATTATTCTGTCTTTAATATCTTTCATTCCATAATGGTCATTATCAAGCACTTTTCTTGCATTAATAATATCATTGTTATCCTCTGACATATTATTCCAAGGAAGTTCAAGACAATTCTCAATATATGTTCTTTCAACATTGACCTCTGATGAACCCTTAGATAAGTTCTTAAGCCTTTTTACCTCCTTATGAAGCTTATCCTTTACTTCATCAGAAGCATTAAGCTTATCTATCTTTTCTTCTAATTCATTAGTTTCAGAATATTCATCCTGCCCAAGCTCCTTATTAAGAATTTCAAGCTGTTCTTTTAATATATATTCTCTCTGGTTCTCATCTACTTTAGCCCTGACTTTACCAGATATTTCTTCTTTAATACTATACGCTTGCGTCAGCTCTATAAGTATCCCTGCAATATATTCATACATATCAAGTATATTATTCATCTCAAGGAACTTCTGACGGTCAGTATATTCCATAGGAAAATCACAGATTACACTGCTCATAAGTTCTCTGGCATTGTCAATCGCCAGCCAGTGATTAAGCATCTCCTTATTACATCTTGGATTAGCAGCCGCATATTGTCTTAATAATTCATTCATTCCAATGACAATAGCTTTATCTGATACTTTATCCGTTTCTTCTATAAATGTACTGCACTCCTGTACATCTGCATATATGTAATCACCCTCAGTATTAATGTCTGCGGCTACAGCCTTCTTAAGTCCCTCAACCTGCACTCTTACTAACTTATTAGGCATTCTTATAACCCGCTTAACAGAAGCTATAGTTCCTGTCATATATAAATCTTTAGCTGTAGGACTTTTAACTGCTGAGTCGGTCTGTGTCAACAGCAGCACCTTCTCATCATTTTCCATAGCAGCTTCTACTGCTTTAATTGATATTTTTCTGCTTATATCAAAATGTATGACCATGTCGGGTAACACGGTCATACTTCTTAACGCAATTACTGGTATTGTAATCATATTCATATTTATTGTGCTTTCTTAACTTCATCAGTTCTATACTCTATAACAGGCTTTCCTGTTCCCATAACTGCATCCTTAGTTATTGTACATCTTGCTATCGTTTCATCAGATGGCACTTCATACATAACTTCGTTCATAACAGCTTCTAATATAGAACGTAATCCTCTTGCTCCAGTCTTTCTTTCAAAACTCTTATGTGCAATAGCCTTAACTGCATCATCATCGAATTCCAGATCCACTTCATCAAGGCTTAATAATGCCTTATACTGCTTAAGTATAGCATTCTTAGGTTCTCTAAGAATTCTTACAAGTGACTCCTCATCTAATGAATCAAGTGCAACAACAACAGGTACTCTTCCTACAAATTCAGGAATAAGACCGAACTTAATAAGATCCTGTGGAAGTGCCTTATGGAACATCTCTCCAACATCTTCAGTTGCTGTCTTATCTTTAATCTGTGAATTAAATCCGATTGTACTCTGATCCATTCTTGCTTCTATAATCTTCTCAAGTCCGTCAAAAGCACCACCACATATAAAGAGAATGTTAGTTGTGTCAATCGGAATAAGCTCCTGCTGTGGGTGCTTTCTTCCTCCCTGTGGTGGAACAGAAGCAACAGTTCCCTCTAATATCTTAAGAAGTGCCTGCTGTACGCCCTCGCCGGATACATCTCTTGTTATAGATACATTTTCCGACTTCTTAGTTATCTTATCTATCTCATCAATATAGATAATTCCATATTGTGCCTTTTCAACATCATAATCAGCCGCCTGAATAAGCTTTAATAAAATGTTCTCTACATCCTCACCTACATAACCTGCTTCTGTAAGTGTTGTAGCATCTGCAATTGCAAATGGTACATTAAGAAGCCTTGCAAGATTCTGGGCAAGAAATGTCTTACCTGAACCTGTAGGTCCTAACATAAGAATATTACTCTTCTGAAGCTCTACATCGACATCTTTGGCTGATAATATTCTCTTGTAATGATTATATACAGCAACTGATAATACCTTTTTGGCCTCATCCTGTCCAATCACATAATCATCAAGAAATTCTTTGATTTCTTTAGGTTTTAAAAGGTTGATATTCATACCCTCAGCATCTTCCTGAACATCTTCCTCATTTTCAAATTCTTCGTCAAGAATGTCAGCACATATTCCTACACACTCATCACATATATACGCCCCATTAGGGCCAGCTATAAGCTTCTTAACCTGATCCTGTGTTTTATTACAGAATGAGCATCTTAGCTTTTCATCTACATTTCTGCCTGCCATACTTCCTCCACAATTACTATAACAGCTTTATACACCTGATTAACAAATGTACCCACTGTATTATTGTCTTAAAAAACGGGACTGTGCGAAAAGCTACAGTCCCGTTAAGCAACTATCTCTTTTCAACAACACTATCAATCAAACCATATGCAACAGCTTCCTGTGCAGTCATATAATTATCACGTTCTGTATCTCGAGAGATTTCTTCTACTGATTTACCTGTATTAGCTGCAAGTATTTCATTCAATTTGTTTCTTGTCTTTAAAATGTTCTCTGCAACTATTCTGATCTCTGTTTCCTGTCCTCTTGCACCACCTGATGGCTGATGAATCATAATCTCAGCATTAGGAAGAGCAAGTCTTTTGCCTTTAGTTCCGCCTGAAAGAAGAAATGCTCCCATACTAGCTGCCATACCAATGCAGATTGTAGACACATCGCACTTAATGTACTGCATAGTATCATATATTGCAAAACCTGCAGACACAGAACCACCTGGGCTGTTAATATAAAAATGTATATCCTTGCTTGGATCTTCTGCTTCAAGGAATAACATCTGCGCAACCACAAGATTTGCAGACACATCTGTAACCTCTTCACCTAAAAAAATAATTCTGTCTTTTAACAAACGTGAATAAATATCATAAGATCTTTCTCCACGGCTGTTCTGTTCAATGACATAAGGTACAAAACTCATCTTAATCCTCATTTCTGCGCACAGATTATATAACATATTGCACATATAAACCTGTGTCAAGTGCGCACTGACACAAATTCTGCATACAGACAGGCAATAGCTGCTTATATGCCGTAGCACACAGGCAGCCTGCACTTAAATCCGTCTATATTGCTTTCGTATATTAAGTATTAATTACTTTTCTACTACTGAGTTAACGATAACATCAACAGCCTTCTGGATTGCGATATCTTCCTTAATCTGCTTTTCTTCGTATTCACCCATAAATTCTTTAACTTTTTCGATTTCCATCTTGTACTGCTCAGCCATCTTGTTAAGCTCATCCTGGAATTCTTCTTCTGAAGCTGTAAGACCTTCTGCCTTAACAACTGCTTCAAGAACAAGTCTTGACTGAATTCTCTTAACTGCTTCTGGCTTCATATCTTCGATAATCTTCTCAGCAGTTACACCTGTATACTGGAAGTACTGTTCTACTGATAATCCCTGCATCTGTAATCTCTGAGCGAAATCTTCTAACATTCTGTTAACCTGTGTGTTAACCATAGCTTCTGGAATATCCATCTTAGAAGATTCGATAATCTTAGCGATTGCTTCGTCTTCCTTCTTAGCCTTAGCTTCGTTAGCCTTACGTTCTGCTATTGTCTTCTTTAAATCATCCTTGTATTCTGCAAGTGTATCAAAGTCAGATACGTCCTGAGCGAAATCATCATCAAGTTCTGGAAGAACCTTTTCCTTAATCTCGTTAACCTTTACCTTGAACATAGCTGGCTTACCCTTTAATTCTTCAGCGTGGTATTCTTCTGGGAATGTTACGTTGATTTCTTTCTCATCACCAATGTTCATACCTATAATCTGCTCTTCGAAATTATCAATGAATGAATGTGAACCGATTGTAAGTGGATAGTTCTCACCCTTACCGCCTTCAAATGCTACACCATCAACAAATCCTTCAAAGTCAATTGTTGTCATATCGCCATTTTTAACAGCTCTGTCTTCAACAGTAACAACTCTTGAATTCTTATCCTGAACCTTCTTTAATTCTTCTTCAACATCAGCATCTGTAACTTCTGTATCACACTTCTCTACTTCTACACCCTTGTACTGTCCAAGTTCTACTTCTGGCTTAACAGCTACAACAGCTTCAAATATGAAAGGCTTTCCAGCTTCAATCTGAACTACATTAATCTTAGGCTGTGAAACTATCTCTAATTCGCTTTCATCTGCTGCCTTAGCATAAGCATCAGGAATAATTGCATTAGCTGCATCTTCGTAGAAGATTTCTGTTCCGTAAAGCTTTTCTACCATCTTTCTTGGAGCCTTGCCTTTTCTGAAACCAGGAACACTAATCTTATTCTTATTCTTATTAAAAGCTGTATTAAGACCTGCTTCGAATTCTTCAGCTGTAGCCTCGATTACAAGCTTGACCATATTCTTTTCTTCCATATTCTCAACTTTAAAACTCATTGTTAATAATTCCTCCTTAAATATATATATGAAGTCTCTTTTCTATTCGTACAATGTACATACTAATGAATTGTATCACATCAGGTATTAATTTGCCAATATATTTTTTATAATTTATATTTATTTATGTTTATTTTAATATTTCGTCCTTGGCATCAACTTCTTCCTTTGCATTATTATCATCATAATCATTCTTGCAGAAGAAGAACTTTCTTGTAGCAAATAACACACATATAGATAATACACCTAATGCTGTGTTAAGTGCCGAATCATGATGTGTAACCATCTCCCTTGCTATTGCAAACATAAGCACTTCAACAACTGTTGCCGGCGTATGCTGTGATAACATCTTAATAAGCTCAACTCCAACCGCCAGCGTCATTATATCTGCAACAAAAGTTTCAAAGAATTCCACTGGTGCACTATCAAACATTCCACCAAGATCAAACACAAACCTCACACACATAACTGCAACGACAACCACAAGAATTGCCGATATTATCCATTCAAGTATATTGCATACTTTTCTGAATATTCCATTTACTTTGTTCTTCATATATCTCTGACCTTTCTATTTATTTATTCATATTCCATTACTGGTATCCAAACCCGCAGTTTAGTCCAATAACCTGAACAACACTCATCCCTGCAATATATAAATTTAATTATATATCGAATTACAGGCTTTAATTTAAACAATATTAAGTATACGAAAAAATCCCACATATAGCAATACAACTTCACTTCAAAAAGCCCACAAAGACCATACGCTAGTCTTTGCGGGCTTCTTACTTATTTTAATAGTTTTATAAAATGTAATCTTTACTTACAGACTAAGAATTACAGATTAGTATATCCCATAAGATACTTATCAACTTCCCTAGCGCAGTCCCTGCCCTGTCTGATAGCCTTTACAACAAGTGACTGGCCTGTGTGGCAGTCGCCGGCAGCGAATACTCCTGCTACATTAGTAGCGAACTTGTCTACATCTGTCTTTATGTTAGTTCTCTCATTAACCTCAACACCAAATGCATCTGTAAGATACTTCTGTGTTCCAAGGAAACCAGCAGCTATAAGAACAAGCTCACAAGGAAGTTCTTTTTCTGTTCCCTCAACCGGAACCATCATTCTTCTTCCTGTCTTCTCATCAACCCTAGATTCAAGCTGGACAGTTACAACCTTTTCAAGATTGCCCTTCTTATCCTTCTTAAATTCCTTAACTGTTGTTGTATATATTCTTGGGTCGTGTCCAAATACTGCTATAGCTTCTTCCTGACCATAATCAGTCTTGCAGACTAAAGGCCACTGTGGCCAAGGATTAGTATCTCTTCTTACATCTGGTGCTTTTGGCATCATTTCAAGCTGTGTTACCGACTTACAGCCGTGTCTTATACAAGTTCCGACACAGTCATTACCTGTATCACCACCGCCAATTACAATAACATTCTTATCTTTGGCACTTATATACCTGCCATCTGTAAGATCTGAATCAAGAAGACTCTTAGTTGTAGCTGCGAGGAAATCTACTGCAAAATGTATTCCATTGGCATCTCTTCCAGGTGCATTGATATCTCTAGGATTAGAAGCACCTACAGCAAGCACAACAGCATCATAATCTTCCATTATCTTCTTAGCTTTAATATTCTGTCCAATATTAGCTTCTGTTATGAATTCAATTCCTTCTTCCTTCATAACATCTATCTTTCTGTCAATTATATGCTTTTCAAGCTTCATATTAGGTATTCCGTATCTTAAAAGACCGCCTACCCTTTCAGCTCTTTCATATACTGTCACAAGATGACCTCTCTGGTTTAACTGGTCTGCTACTGCAAGTCCTGAAGGGCCTGAACCTATTACAGCAATTCTCTTTCCTGTTCTTGCCTTAGGTGGCTTAGGACCAGCAAGTCCATTGGCATATGCATGCTCAATTATAGCCATCTCATTTTCCTTAGTACATACTGGATCACCATTAAGTCCACAGGTACAAGCCTTCTCGCAAAGTGCAGGACATACACGGCTTGTAAATTCAGGAAAATTGCTTGTCTTATGTAATCTGTTATAAGCCTGCTCCCAGTTGCCCGTGTATACAAGGTCATTCCATTCAGGAATAAGGTTGTTAAGAGGACAGCCACTTGTCATTCCTTTTATATTCATACCTGACTGGCAGAATGGCACGCCACAATCCATACAGCGGGCACTCTGGCATCTCTGCTCAGCTTCTGAAAGTGGTGTATGAAATTCATTAAAATTCTTTATTCTTTCTTTTGGTGAAACTGCTTTAGCTTCCACACGTTCATATTCTAAAAATCCAGTTGGTTTTCCCATGATTATCTCCTTTCAAATACACATTTTCACAAATATGTACCAGCAGACTTATAATCTGCTAATACATATCTGTTATTGTACATTTCTATCTTACTTAGTTGCTGCATAAAATGCTTCAATCTGAGCCTGTTCACTGCTAAGACCTTTTTCTTCCATCTGAACAATCATATTAAGCATCTTCTTATAATCATGTGGCATAATCTTCTTAAACTTAGGAAGATATTCGCCAAAGTTGTCTAACACTTCTTTACCCTTCTTAGAATTAGTATAAGCAACGTGTTCTGTAATCATCTGCTTAAGTTCAAGTACATCATACTTGTTAGTTACAGGTTCAAGTGATACAAGCTGCTTGTTGACTCTCTTATAAAGTGTTGTGTCATCATCAAGAACATATGCAACACCGCCGCTCATACCTGCTGCGAAGTTCTTACCAGTTCTACCAAGTACAACAACCCTTCCGCCTGTCATATATTCACAACCATGGTCGCCAGTACCTTCAACAACTGCTGTTGCACCAGAGTTACGTACACAGAATCTCTCACCTGCTACACCATTGATAAATGCCTTGCCACTTGTTGCTCCATAGAGTGCTACGTTACCGATGATGATATTCTCATCTTCCTTATAAGATACACCTGTTGGTGGATATACAATAAGCTTACCACCTGAAAGACCTTTTCCGAAGTAATCGTTGCTGTCACCGACAAGTTCAAGTGTAAGTCCCTTAGGGATAAATGCACCGAAGCTCTGTCCGCCAGCACCTGTACATTTAACTGTATAAGTATCTTCTGCAAGGCTCTCACCAAATCTTCTTGTTATCTCTGCACCA
>ENA-OQIE01000498-OQIE01000498.1-human-gut-metagenome-genome-assembly--contig:-NODE-498-length-26521-cov-13.664725_pt1 | contig 26521 bp, 20 predicted proteins | sample MGYA00242569_ERZ504731 | MGnify/ENA primary metagenome ERZ504731 (study PRJEB26092, sample SAMD00036208) | human gut metagenome | host: Homo sapiens | study: EMG produced TPA metagenomics assembly of...
CCGAACAGAGAAGTTAAGCCCGCCTGCGCCGATGGTACTGCAATGCAATGCGGGAGAGTAGGAGGCCGCCTTTTTTTTTCAGAGTTGAGTCCCTGACGTCAGTTATGATGTCAGGGACTCTTTTTTTGTTTGGCCCCACGGAGTATGGGACTTATGAGACTATAAGGCTAATGTGACTTATGGCACGGATAGGAATGATATGATGATGGAAATCATTATTTTACCCCCAATCGCTTTCTATGTTCAAATCCAAATATTTTAGCCATCATTTTTATAATTATGCAGATATCCGATAAAAAGTGAGTCTGATAAGCAATTAAAAAGGGACAGTAGAAATTTAGTGTATATTTATTTTATTAATTCCATATAAATTCCGACCTTTGCTTTATTGAAACAAATCAATTGGAAGTTCTTGCGCGTATCGTGCTGCCTTCAGAAATACTTGATTATTTTAATATAGTAAGTGTAGAACAGCCCTTTAGTGAGATTCGTATTCATCTTGACGAGTTAATGAATCTTCATTTATCTGAATATGTATATTCCGGGTCAAAAGGTTTTATGAATCCTGTCCATGTTACAGATTTCCCAATTCGTGCAATAATGTTGTTTTAATTATACGTCGTTGCAGATGGATGGATAGATATACGTACTGGCAAGAGGTTCAGTCTCCCAATTACGCTTGATGTGCCCAGCCAGGGCACCCGTTACCCCAAGGAGTTCTAGACTTTTTTAAAGAGATATATGGAGACATCCCAGGTGACTTGCCGTACACTTGAGACATTCTATAACATAAATGCACATACGTTTGAAAAGCAGTGCAAAGAATAATTAAGCGTTTTTGGGTAGTGTTTCATCGAGTGTGTCTGAATCAAGTTGACTTAACCCCGAATCGGGTATTAGGATTCGGTCGGATTCTTGCTTTATATTGAGCGGATTTTCCTTAGATTTTTCGCAGGCATAGCAGGCTAAGTCAGGAAGAAGCTGGCAAAAAGTCGCCAATAGAAAACAAAAGGGCGGCTGAAAGCATGAAGGCACAAAATAGATCTTTGTCTATTTTGAGTTTTTCACGAATATCCTGCTTTATTGTATTCTTCAACAATTCGTCTTATCTACGACAGATCTAAGCCTCAGTGACATTATTTTGTTGTTAAGCCTGGTGATTTTAATATATTTCTTATGTTTACTAAAAGTTTTATAGCGATTATTTCAAGGGAGTAGTATAAGGCGGTATGTTTGTGCTGTTTCAACTATTTCTTTAGTTTGTAATAATCAAAATACGGAGGGATGATAAATTTTGCATAATAATTTTTGCGTTTAAAACTTGTCGCTCATTGTAATATTTATTATTTGTGATAAATATATAAAAAAATAAAGCGATGGCTTTCACAAGCAATCGCTCTATATCTTCAATAGGTATTAGTTTTTTAAGGTAAAAAGATTGTTTTCAGGATAACAGTTGCAAATATAACCACTTTTTTTATATTATCCAAGAAAAATCTTTTATTATTTTGATGTAATATTTCTGTGTGCCCACACATTATTAAAATTAACCTATTTTAAGTCTTTGGCGGGAAAATCGGATAAAATTCAGTCGTTTTCTTATAGTTTAAAAATACTTTCTTTGAACTTTTTAGTAATATATATTTGTTTTTATGAACCAAAAACTGTAATTTTGGCCATATGAAAAAAAATGTAATAAGTTATAGAAGGTTATTTTTAACTTTAATAGTATTGTTATCAGCCACAGTATCTGTTTTTGCACAGTATTCTAATAAGCGTGATTTTAGAGGCGCATGGATACAATGTGTGAATGGTCAGTTTATGGGTATGAGTACAAAACAGATGCAAGATACTTTGACCTCTCAACTCGACAGATTGAAAGAATGTGGGGTTAATGCTATTATATTTCAGGTTAGGCCAGAATGCGATGCTTTGTATGTAAGTAAGTATGAGCCTTGGAGCCGTTTTCTTACCGGTGTGCAAGGTAAAGCACCGTATCCGTTTTGGGATCCTTTGAACTGGATGATAGATCAGTGCCATAAGCGTGGCATGGAACTTCATGCCTGGATTAATCCCTTTAGAGCAAAGACAAAAACAACGAATCAACTTGCCTCAACTCATATAGCTATAAAACATCCTGAACTAGCTTTTGCCTATGATGGACAGATGATACTTAATCCGGGTATTCCTGAAGCAAGAGATTATATAGTGGATGTCGTTAAAGATATTGTAAGCAGATATGATGTGGACGGATTGCATATAGATGATTACTTTTACCCTTATCCTGCTCCAGGGCAAACCATACGGGATGATGCTGAGTTTGCAAAATACAATAACGGCATTAAAAATATAAATGATTGGAGACGTGATAATGTTAATGTCTTTATTAAACAGCTTTATGAAGCTATTCATGAAACCAAACCATGGGTAAAGTTTGGTATATCTCCGTTTGGTATATATAGAAATAAAAAGAGTGACCCGTTGATAGGAAGTAAGACATCCGGACTTCAGAATTATGATGATCTGTATGCTGATATATTAATGTGGGTTAATAACGGATGGGTAGATTATTGTGTGCCGCAGCTCTATTGGGAGATAGGACATAAAGCTGCTGATTATGAGACCTTAATCAAGTGGTGGAATAAATATGCCGGGAAAAGACATCTATATATTGGAGAGGATGTAATACGTACCGTAAAAAGTCCGGATTTGGTAAATAGAAGTATAAATCAAATGCCTGCCAAGCAAAAACTTCATAGGGAAATGAATAATGTGCAAGGTACGGTTCTGTGGTATGCCAAGGCGGTAACGGATAATGTAGGCAATTATGGCTCAATGTTGAAAAATGTATATTGGAAGTATCCTGCGCTCGTTCCGCAGATGAAATATATAGATGGAAAGGCACCTAAAAAAGTTAGAAAGATGAAGTTTCTGGCATTTGAGGACGGAATTGTACTGTTCTGGAAGGCTCCTAAAGGCAAAGATTGGTCAAACAAGGCCGTAAAGTATGTCGTATACAAATTTGTTAAAGGTGAAAAAATAAATATTGATGATCCTTCAAAAATAGTTGCAATAACTTCTGACGAGTTCTATAAAATACCGGCTAGTGCGATTAAGCCTGGTGAAAAGCACTATTATGTTGTGACTGCTTTAGATAGATTGAGTAATGAAAGTAAACCGCGTAAGAAATCAATAAGATATTAAATAAGATGAAAACAACAGAATCAACAATAGTTCAGTTAAAGAGGTTCTTTAATAAAGTTTCTCAAAAATTCCCGAGTACAGAAGAACCGGTTATAATGACGGATATTCATTTGAGTGTTTCTCAGGATACCGGTGAGCTTCTTGCTTTTGATGATAATGACAATGAAATCACTCGTTGTGTTGTCGATCAATGGATTAATTGTAAAGAACAGGATTTTTATATAAATATTGCAGGTGTATTGCGTGATGTTCTTAAAGAGATGGGTGATGTTGTTGATTGCTTGTCGATACTGAAGCCATATAGTTTTATTTTGGAAAATGATGACAGAGAACATTTTGCAGAGCTGTATCTTGTTGACAGTGATATAAGAATAATTGGAGGTGATTTGATGAATGGTCTTGATGACGATTTGAATAAATTTCTTGATAACCTGTTAAAAGAATAGGTTAGTCGACTTCTTTTACACTTTTCCCTTTTTGCAGAAAATCTTCATTTTTGTTTGCTGTTTGAAAATATAGTATTATTTTTGCATTTGCAAACTCGAGTTTGCAAATTATGGGTAAAAACATGAAAAATGAAATAAGGCATTTAGGGGTTGTCGATACTGTTGATGTCGGATTGATAAAAGTACGTATAACCCAGACATCAGCATGCTCGTCGTGTAAGATGTCTGGTAATTGCAACGCTTCTGAAAGCAAAGAGAAGGTGGTTGATGTATATTGTGATAATCACTATGGTTTGAAAACTGGTGACAATGTTATTGTTATTGCATCTCAGCGTACGGGCTTTTTAGCAGTTTTGTTGAGTTCTGTGATTCCTTTGATTATACTTGTTGCTGTTTTGGCTATTGCTTTTGTTGTTACACAAAGTGAAATTTCAGCGGCGTTGTTCAGCTTATGTTCGCTCATACCTTATTATGTTATTTTATACTGTATGAGAGAGAAAATACGAGTTAAATTGTCGTTTCATATTGATCCGTTGAGTGTAAATACATTCGGCGATAATGGGTTGAAATTATAATTACTAACTAAAACAAATACAAAACTTATGAATTTTATTTTAATTGCAGTAATTGTACTTGGCGGTATTGCGTTAATATCAGCTGTGATATTGTACGTATGCTCTAAGAAGTTTGCTGTTCATGAAGATCCCCGCATAGGGCAGGTGTCTGCCATTTTGCCAGGAGCTAATTGCGGAGGATGTGGTTATCCGGGATGTTCCGGTATGGCTAGTGCGTTAGTTAAGGGAGCTGATGCAGGCTCTATTGACGGACTATTCTGTCCTGTTGGCGGTTCCGATGTTATGGGGCAAGTTGCTGATTTATTAGGTATGGCTGTTGCAAACACAGAGCCTAAGGTTGCAGTTGTCCGTTGTAACGGAACGTGCGAGTTGCGTCCTCGTATTGCAGTTTATGATGGCTTAAAAACATGTACGGCTGTAAATTCTTGCGGTGCGGGAGAGACAGGCTGCGGATATGGTTGCCTGGGCTGTGGCGATTGCGTCAATGCTTGCGCTTTTGGTGCAATTACAATGAATCAGGAAACAGGACTTCCTGAAGTTGATGAGGAAAAATGTACTTCATGTGGAGCCTGCGTAAAAGCTTGTCCTCGTAATATTATTGAACTTCGTAAAAAGGGAATAAAGAATCGCCGCGTATATGTACGTTGTGTAAACAAGGATAAGGGTGCCATTGCCATGAAGACATGTAAGGCTGCATGTATCGGTTGTGGCAAATGCGAAAAGGAATGTAAGTTTGATGCAATAAAAATAGAAAATAATCTTTCTTATATTGACCCTGAAAAATGCCGCTTGTGCCGCAAGTGTGTTGAAGCATGTCCTACACATGCCATTGTTGCAGTGAATTTCCCTGCTCCTAAAGTACGTACAGAAACATCTGGACAGAATGTGGAAAGTGTAGCTTCTTCAGAAAAAGTTAACCCTAGTGTAGAATCAAAACAGAAGGAGATAAAGGAATGAAATTGAGAACATTTAGAATAGGCGGTATACATCCGGAGGAAAATAAATTGTCATCAGAGGTAGTTACCACTGTAGCAAAATTGCCTCAGCAGGCCATATTCCCTTTGTCACAGCATATTGGTGCACCGGCAAAACCTGTCGTAAAGAAAGGTGATAAGGTTAAGGTGGGAACTTTAATTGCTGAAGCCGGAGGCTTCGTTTCAGCTCCGATTTTTTCTTCTGTATCAGGAACAGTGCTGAAGATTGAAAGTGCCATAGATGCAACGGGTTACCGTAAACCTTCAATTATTATTAAGGTTGAAGGTGATGAATGGGAAGAAAGTATTGACCGTTCTGATAAGTTGGAACTTCTTTCAGCTCATCCGGAGCTTACGCCTGAAGAGATTGTTGATCGTATTAAGAAAGCTGGAGTTACAGGTATGGGTGGAGCCGGTTTTCCTACATTTATAAAATTATGTCCTCCTCCTACAGCTAAAGCTGAATGTGTTATCCTGAACGGAGTGGAGTGTGAGCCTTATATCACATCTGACTACAGGCTTATGATGGAGCATGCAGATGAGATTCTTGTGGGACTTGATTTGCTTATGAAAGCCGCAAAGGTTGATAAAGGCTATATCGGTATTGAGGAAAACAAGCCAAAAGCTATTGAATTGTTTGAACAAAAGACGGCTTCAAATCCGAACATAGAAATTGTACCGTTGGCAAAGAAATATCCTCAAGGCGGAGAAAAGCAGCTTGTTGATGCAGTTATTCGTCGCCAGGTTCCTGCACCTCCTGCAATTCCTGTTAATGTAGGAGCAATTGTGCAGAATGTGGGTACGGCTTATGCTGTATATCAGGCAGTAATGAAAAACAAGCCTTTATTTGAAAGATATACAACCGTTACGGGTAAGAAACTGGCTCATCCGGCAAACTTCCTTGTGCGTATGGGTACTCCAATGATTGATCTAATTAATGAGTGTGGAGGAATGCCTGAAGGCGACAACAAACTGTTGGCAGGAGGACCAATGATGGGAAAAGCCCTTACTTCAGTTGAAGTGCCTATCTGTAAAGGAACTAATAGTGTTACGATACTTAGTGGAAATGACGCTAAGCGCAAAGCTCCTCAGCCTTGTATCAGATGTGCAAAGTGTGTAAGTGCATGTCCCATGGGGCTTGAGCCGTATCTTCTTGCTACTGCTAGTGCTAAGCATGATTGGGAGAAAGTAGAGGCTGCCGGTGTAACGTCTTGTATTGAGTGCGGTTCATGTCAGTTTACATGTCCTGCTCACCGTCCTATGCTTGATAATATACGTTTGGGCAAGACTACAGTTATGGGCATAATCAGAGCCCGCAGCGCAAAAAAGTAAATCCATTTTATCTGATTGTATTTTTCATTTAGATGAATAATGGCAAAAATTAATTTAAAACGATGAGCAAATTAATAGTATCATTATCGCCACATGCGCATGGAACAGATAGCGTTGAGCGCAATATGTATGGCGTGATAATAGCATTGTTACCCGCATTGCTGGTATCATTTTTGTATTTCGGAATAGGTTCGGTTGTTGTATGTGCATCTAGTGTGGCAGCCTGTATGTTCTTTGAGTGGGCCATCACTAAATATATAATGAAAAAAGAGCCTACGCTAACTGACGGATCGGCAATTCTAACAGGTCTGTTGTTGGGATTCAACCTTCCGTCTAACCTTCCGGTTTGGATAATTATTATTGGTGCCTTAGTGGCTATTGGTATAGGCAAGATGACATTTGGCGGATTAGGATGTAATCCTTTCAATCCGGCTTTGGTTGGCCGTTGTTTCTTGTTGGTGTCTTTCCCGGCACAGATGACATCGTGGCCTGTTGCCGGTCAGCTTACAAGTTATGTTGACGCCCAAACAGGAGCAACTCCTTTGAGTATAATGAAAGAAGCAATAAAATCAGGCGATCCGACTGTACTTGACAGACTTCCTGATTCAGTTTCACTGCTTTTGGGTAATCCCGGTATAAATCATGGAGCCGGAACCATAGGCGAGATCTGTGCCTTGGCCCTAATCATAGGTCTGATTTATATGCTTTGGAAGAAAATCATAACATGGCATATACCTGTAAGCATCTTGGCTACGGTTTTTGTTTTCTGTGGCTTGTTGCATGTTGCCAATCCTATTTATGCTAACCCCGTTGCAGAATTGTTAACTGGAGGACTTATGCTTGGAGCAATATTTATGGCTACTGATTATGTGACATCTCCAATGACTCATAAAGGACAGATTATCTATGGTATAGCCATCGGCGCTTTGACTGTTATAATCAGAAATTGGGGTTCATATCCGGAAGGAATGTCTTTCGCAATTCTGATTATGAATGCGTTCACTCCGCTAATAAATGCATATGTTAAACCAAAGCGTTTTGGAGAAATTGTAAAGGAGGATAAAAAATGAAAAAGTTAGAATCGTCAATAACAAATATGGTGCTTGTCCTTGTTGGTGTGGCACTTATTACAGGCGGAATTCTTGCGTATGTAAACCATATAACAGAGGCACCGATAAAACTTCAGGCAGAGAAAACTCTTGCTGATGGTATTAAAGCCGTTATGGGTGGCGTTCAGCTTTCAGTAGCAGAAAACGACACTATAAAGCAGACTATAAAAGGCAAGGAAGCTGTATTTGTAATTCATAAGACAGTTGATTCAAATAAACAAGATTTAGGAGTGGCAGTTGAAAGTACCACCGGTGGATTTGGCGGCGACCTGAAAGTATTGGTTGGCTTTGATAAAGACGGTAATATCTTAGGATATACTATACTTCAACATGCAGAAACCCCAGGACTGGGAGCTAAAGCAGACAAATGGTTCCAAAAGGATGGTAAGGGAAGCATCATAGGCAAGAATCCAAATAAAGACAACCTTACTGTGAAAAAAGACGGAGGTGATGTAGATGCTATTACCGCTTCAACCATTACCAGCCGTGCTTTCCTGCTTGCTGTTACCCAGGCTTACAACGCCTATAAGTCAGGCCATGTAGATGCTAATACATCGGCTACAGGGCATTATGAAAAATAATTGTATTTAAATGTAGATAATTATGAATTACTTAAAAATATTAACAAATGGTATAGTCAAGGAGAATCCTACTTTCGTACTTCTTCTTGGTATGTGTCCTACATTGGCAACCACAACATCTGCTATAAATGGTCTGTCAATGGGATTAGCCACAATGTTTGTGCTTATATGCTCAAACCTGGTAATATCTTTGATAAAGAATCTGACTCCAGATATGGTTCGCATTCCGGTGTTTATTGTTGTGATTGCATCGTTTGTAACTATACTTCAGATGATAATGCAAGCTTTTGTTCCGACGATTTACGCTACTCTGGGTCTTTATATACCTTTGATTGTTGTTAACTGTATCATACTTGGACGTGCTGAAGCTTTTGCTTGCAGCCATGGACCTGTAGAAAGTTTGTTCGATGGTTTAGGTATGGGTCTTGGATTCAGTATTGCGCTTACATTGCTTGGCGCTGTACGCGAAATTCTTGGAGCCGGTTCTATCTTTGGAATCGTGCTGCTGCCGGAGACAAGCAACATGCTTCTTTTCATTCTGCCTCCTGGAGCATTTATAACTTTGGGATATCTTATTGCAATTGTAAACAGATTTAAGAAAGCGTAAATTATGGAATATTTATTGATTTTTATATCAGCAATATTTGTGAACAACATCGTGTTGTCACAGTTCTTGGGAATATGTCCGTTCCTTGGCGTGTCTCAAAAGGTATCCACTTCACTTGGAATGGGAGCGGCTGTTGCTTTTGTGCTTACGCTTGCAACGATTGTAACTTATCTGGTGCAGATATATTTGCTTGACCCATTTGGCTTGCAGTATCTACAGACAATAACCTTTATATTGGTTATTGCAGCCTTAGTACAGATGGTTGAGATTATCCTTAAGAAAGTTTCTCCTGCTCTTTATCAGGCGTTGGGTATCTTCTTGCCTCTTATCACCACTAACTGTGCTGTGTTGGGTGTGGCTATTCTTGTTATCCAGAAAGACTTTTCGTTGATACAGAGCGTTGTTTATGCATTTTCTACGGCGTTGGGATTTGCTTTGGCATTGGTCGTATTTGCTGGAATACGAGAGCAGCTGTCAATGGTGAATATCCCTAAAGGTATGCGAGGCATGGCCATTGTACTTGTTACGGCAGGTCTTTTAAGTTTGGCTTTCTTGGGATTCTCTGGAGTAGATACAGGCTTAAGGACTTTGTTTGGTTTAGATTAATATCTTGTATAATCAGAATATTAACGCATGTATGTTTGGTGGCAAGGAAAGACAATCACGAGTCTTTCCTTGCCACTTTTATTAGTATTCTTTATGTGTGTTTGTTTCATCGGTTAAATTGAGGATATTTTGATGATGGCATGGGGTAGTGTGTAATCCTTAATCAATCTTTAGTATTTTGCCGTAACTTTCCTTTTTGAGACTCTGAGGGTAGTTATTTCTAGGTATTGTTCGTTATGTTTAGAAAACATACAAAAGTCATCGATTCATACTTCTTATATGGTAGAATTGGTTGAATGTATTTACAGGGTAGGTAAAAGCATTGAATGGCGGTCACTTTAAGTCAAATTTTCAGCAAGTAGAAGTTCATGTGAATTTTGAAAGACAAAAAGTGAAAGTAAAAGGAGTAGATTATGTTTGTATTTTCTCTTTTGTATAATGGGTTTTGATGAAAATGTAATTGAAAGGGCATATGTATGTTTCAAATCATTAACCTATTGTTTTCGTATCGTAAATGGGTTGTTTTTAATACAAAAGTGACCCGATTATGATATGAAAATCAATGGCTTTTTATGGCTAATCTTGCAAATAAGATAGGTTGCAATTAGTATGCGTTCTTAAAGCATTGTTTATCTTTTACTATTTTCAGACAATCTTTTATGTTTTTATTCTGTTGCTGAAAATGAATATTTAAAGTTGAGCATTTTTGTCCCATGGAGATATATGCCGTTTTCATATTTCTTTATAGAGGCGTAAGCGGTGTTGTCTGAAAATGTGTGTGAATAGTCAAATTTCCAATGTAAATTTTGAGTTGTCAAATAATGGATGTATGATATAGTGACGGATAAATTTATTTGAGTTAAAAATAATCAAATGTTATCTATACAGCGAAAAATAATATAACTTTGTCTTCAGTTATTTGTTTATATAAATCTAAAAAACATAAGCCCATACATAGGGTTTAATATAGGTAATTTGTTAATTCTTATTTTAAAAAGATGAAACATACAATTTTAGTAACGGGAGGTACTGGATTTATCGGTTCTCATACCACAGTAGAGTTGCAGCAGGCCGGATATAATGTGGTAATAGTTGATAATTTGTCTAATTCTAAGCCGGAGGTGGTTGACGGAATAGAAAAAATAACAGGTATTCGTCCGGCTTTTGAGCAAGTTGACTGTTGTGACTTAGCTGCAATGGATAAGGTCTTTTCTAAATATGGAGATATTAGCGGAATAATACATTTTGCTGCAAGTAAAGCCGTTGGTGAAAGTGTGCAGAAGCCGTTGCTGTATTATAGAAATAATATAACAAGTTTGCTTAATTTGCTTGAATTAATGCCTGCACACAATGTAAAGGGACTTATCTTTTCTTCAAGTTGCACGGTATATGGTCAGCCTTCGCCGGAGAATCTGCCTGTAACAGAAGAAGCTCCTATACAGAAGGCCTTGAGTCCTTATGGCAACACAAAGCAGATTAATGAGGAAATAATTCAGGATTTCATTCATAGCGGAGCACCTGTTAAGTCTGTTATTTTGAGATACTTTAATCCTATAGGAGCACATCCTTCAGCTCTTATTGGCGAATTGCCAAATGGCGTTCCAATGAATCTTATTCCTTTTGTGACACAGACGGCTATTGGTATCAGAGGACAGTTAAAGATTTTTGGCAACGACTATAATACTCCTGACGGAACATGTATTCGTGATTACATATATGTAGTAGATCTTGCAAAGGCACATGTTAAGGCAATGGAGAGAGTGCTTGATAATCCTTCTACGGATGCCGTTGAGATATTCAATATAGGTACAGGTAAAGGCGTAAGTACTCTTGAAGTTGTTGAAGGATTTGAAAAGGCTACTGGTGTTAAGGTTAATTGGGAATATGCGCCTCGTCGTGAGGGTGATATAGAGAAAGTTTGGGCTGATCCGGCTAAAGCTAACAATGTCTTGGGGTGGAAAGCTGAGACCGGCTTAGAGGAGACTCTGCGTTCCGCCTGGAAATGGCAGTTGAAGCTTAGGGAAGACGGAGTTCAATAATTGACATTAGCAATAAACGTATATTATATTTATATCTGCCTGTAAAAAAATATTTTATGGGCAGATAATTTTTTATACTAAATTGGTTATTTTTATTCTGTAGTCTTTTTGAATTTTTATCGTGTAAATTAAAATAAAAATTAGGAGTTTATTTATTGTTTCCTTTTGCTATAATATGCAAGTCTGGTTTATAACATTTTATCATAATAAAAATGAACTTTCAGCCGTCTCTTTGCAATTTATGGCAAGGACTGAAAGTTCATTTTGAGTATAAAATTATCTGAAAAGATTATTTTAGCATACTTTATGTGATCCGTCTTTAATTACAACGTCATAAACTTTTGGCTCTCTGCCATATTTCTCGTTGTATTTTTCTTTGGCATCATTTACGAAAGAATCATAAAGTTCTTCCTTTACCAGATTTATTGTGCATCCGCCAAAACCGCCGCCCATTATTCGGCAACCGGTAACACCATGTGCTTTTGCAATTTCAACCAGGAAGTCTATTTCTTCACAAGAAACTTCATAGTCTTTGCTTAAGCCCTCGTGGGTCTCATACATTTTTTTGCCAACTGTTTCATAGTCGCCTTTTGTCAAGGCATCACAAACAGCGAGCACTCTGTCTTTCTCGCCAAGAACAAATGTTGCTCTTTTTATATCTTCGTCGCTGACTTCAGATTTAACAGAGTCGAGCATGTCCCAGTCTGCGTCGCGTAGTGTTTCAATCTTTCTATCAGGATATTTGTTCTTCAAAGCCGCAACAACGTTTTCACAACTCCTGCGTCTGTCGTTGTAAGCTGAAGATGCCAGCTCATGCTTTACAACAGAGTCGAGCAGAACCAGCTTGTATCCTTTCGGATCAAATGGGAAGTATTCGAATTCGCGGCTTCTGCAGTCAAGGCGCATGAGTTTGCCCTCTTTGCCGAATACGCTTGCAAACTGATCCATTATTCCGCAGTTTACACCACAGTAATTATGTTCTGTTGCCTGGCCGGCAAGAACCAGATCCCATTTTTCTACTTTATTGTCACCAAACAAATCATTGAGGGCAAATGCAAAGCAGCTTTCCATTGCTGCAGACGATGACATGCCTGCACCGAGAGGAACGTCACCGGCAAATGCTGTGTTGAAGCCTTTTACGTCAACCCCTCTTTTTTTCATTTCTTGTACAATGCCGTAAATATAGCGTGCCCAACTTGTTTTGGGGCCTTCAGGATCGTTTACATTAAATTCAACGCGGTCTTTCAAGTCAATGGCGTAAGCCATTACTGTATCTGTTCCGTTGGGGCGGATTTCGCACATTATGCCCTTGTCTATAGCTCCGGGGAAAACAAATCCGCCGTTATAGTCTGTATGTTCTCCTATAAGGTTGATTCTTCCGGGTGATGAATATACATTGCCAGTTTTTCCATCAAAATGCTTGATGAACCGGCTTCTTACAAATTCTATGTCCATGTCGTGTTCTTTTTATTATAGGTTAATATTATTTTTCTACACCAAATTTATATATTGTTTTTTGTTTATATTGATTTTCTGGTTTTAATATTACAGAAGGGAAATAAGGATGGTTTGGTGTGTCTGGGAAATGTTGAGCTTCAAAACATATTGCGCTTCTTCTTGGGAATGTGGCCCCGTGCTGTCCTTTGTATCCGTCAGCCCAATTGTCGGTATATACTTGCATTCCCGGTTCTGTGGTATACACTTCCATTGTTCTGCCGCTTATAGGTTCTTTGATGCGTGCAGCAAAACTGAGTTCGCCTTCTTCTTTTTTGTTCAGTACAAAGCAATGGTCATATCCTGCGCCATTCTTTATCTGCTCGTTGTCGGCATCAATGTCCTGTCCTACAGTTTTAGGTTTACGGAAATCGAAAGGAGTATCTTTTACAAATCTTATTTCACCTGTAGGAATACACGTCTCGTCTATTGGCAAGTAGTAGTCTGCATTAATTTCGCAAATAAGATTGTCGATAGTCGGGGTAGGGTTTGCTATTCCTGCAAGACTGAAGAATCCGTGACTTGTCAGGTTTATTATTGTCTTTTTGTTTGTTGTTGCCATGTATTCAATGATAAGTTCATTGTCGTCATTGAATATGTATGCTACAGTTATTTTCATTTCTCCGGTGTAGCCCTCTTCACCGTATGATGAAACGTAGTTTAGAATAAGAGTTTCATCGTTCATTCTAAGTGCATCCCACACTTTGGCATTGAATCCTTTCAGTCCTCCATGCAAAGAGTTTGGACCATTGTTTATAGCTAATTGATATTCTTTGCCGTTTAACTGAAACTTACCTTTGCATATTCTGTTGCCATATCTTCCGATTAATGTAGAAAGATAAGGTTCCGGACTGTTGATTACATCTTGTATATTATCATGCCCTTGTATTACGTTTGCGTAATTACCATTTTTGTCGGGCATCATAATTGCAACTATAGCACCTCCGTAGTTAGTTATTGCAACTTCGTTTCCTGATTTGTTCTTTAGAATAAATAGATCTGTATTTTTTCCGTCAATTGTGGTTTGAAAATCTTCTCTTTTCAAACCACAGAGGTTTGGTGTCTCATTTGTGTCCATAATATTACTTTTTAGTTAATAAATTCTATGCAAAGTAAACTAAAAAAGTTGAGAAACACAAATGAAACACCTAAAAATATCTCATATTGTTATTAAAAACCGTTAAAGGCAATCATTAAGAAAGTCGGCTACAATATAGCTGCTTCCGCCAACGAAGATAAAGTCATCTTTATCTGCTTCTGCCAATGCTTTATTGTATGCAGTGGCCACGTCGGGATAGCATGTTGCCTCAAGATTAAGGCTTTCGCTTATTTCTTTAATTTTGTTTTCGTCAATTGCCCTTTTGGTATTTGCATGAGTAAAATAATATATTGCCTTTTGTGGAAGAAGACTCATCACAGTTTGAATGTCCTTGTCATCAACCATTCCGAAAACAATTCTCATTTTACGGCATTGCTGCATATTGAGCTGCTTGCTGATATATTGCCATCCTCCGACATTGTGCCCTGTGTCGCATACAACTTTTGGGGCGTCCATAATCTTTTGCCAGCGTCCTTGCAGGCCTGTCAGTTCAGAAACGTGTCCGATACCCTCCTTTATATTTGCCCTGCTTATATTAATGCCACTTTCGGTCAATACTTTAACAGCACAGAGTATGGTATTGGTGTTTTTCTCTTGATATATTCCTCCAAGTTCACCTTTTATATTGCCCAGGCTGATTGTTTCGTATTCGATGCCTCCGTCTGCCAATGCTTTAGAACTGATAATTTCTTTGTCCTTTTCTGCGAGGTGTATTTTGCTGTGTTTTTGTTTGGCAGTGTCACAGAATACGGGTAGGGTTTCTTCTGTCGTTTCACCAACCACAACCGGTATGCCTTCTTTTATTATTCCGGCTTTTTCTCTGGCAATGGCTTCGAGCGTATTGCCCAAGAATTGTGTATGGTCAAAGCTGATATTGGTTATTATAGAGAGTATAGGCGTTATAATGTTTGTGCAGTCAAGCCTTCCTCCCAGTCCCACTTCGATAACAGCTATATCAACGCCTTGCTCTGCAAAGTATTTAAATGCCATAGCTGTTGTCAGTTCAAAGAAACTCGGGTGTAGAGGCTCAAAGAAATGTCTTTCGTTCTCTACAAAATCTATGACATATTCTTTGCTGACACATTTTCCGTTTACCCTTATACGCTCTCGAAAATCCTTGAGATGCGGCGATGTATACAAGCCGACCTTATATCCGGCAGACTGCAATATTGAGGCTATCGTGTGAGAGCATGAGCCTTTTCCGTTCGTTCCGGCTATATGGATTGTCTTGAAGTTTTGGTGGGGGTGACCAAAATGTCTGTCAAGTTCGAGCGTATTATGCAACCCCTCTTTATAAGCAACAGCGCCCACTTTTTGAAACATAGGGACGCTGTTGTATAGATATTCAATTGTTTCTTCGTATGTCATTTTTCTGAAACTGTCAGTTGTTAACTGAAGTAATTTCTGAACTTCTGGAATATGGTACGTTTTGTAGCTGAGTCACCTTTAAAGTTATCGCTCTCGCGCATCTCTTCCAGAGCCTTCTTTTCTTTCTGGCTAAGTGTCTTCGGTACGTAAACGCTGATGTTTACAACCATGTCGCCATTGCCTCTGCCATATCCTTGAACTGCCGGCAGACCTTTGTTTCTGAGTCGCAGAGCCTTTCCGGGTTGAGTTCCCGGCTCGATCTTTACTCTTACGCGGCTTCCGTCAATTGTCGGAATTTCAACACTTCCACCAAGAGCTGCGGTAGGGAAGTCAAGAAGAAGGTTATATATAATGTCGTTGTCGTCACGGATAAACGTGTCGTTCGGCTCTTCTTCTATATATACCTGTATGTTTCCGGGTGTTCCGTTGTGTCTTCCTGCATTGCCTTTTCCAGGTACATTTACTATCATGCCTTCAGAGACACCGGCAGGAATGTTGATTTCAACAACTTCTTCACCCTTTACAACACCAGTTCCGCCGCAAGCGTGGCACTTGTTCTTTATAACTGTACCTTCACCGCCGCATGTTGGACATACGCTTTGAGTCTGCATCATGCCGAACAGGCTTTGAGTGGTGCGTGTCACCACACCGCTGCCATGACATGTCGGACAGGTCTCTCTTGCGCTTCCGTCTTCAGCACCTGTTCCGTGGCAGTGGTTACATGTAACATCACGCTTTACTTTGAATTTCTTGGTAACGCCTGTTGATATTTCCTGCAATGTGAGTTTTACTTTCAGACGTAAATCCGAACCGCGTTGCTGAGCAGGACGATGCTGGCCTCCGCCGAATCCGCCTCCGCCAAAACCGCCGAATCCTCCACGTCCGCCGAACACATCGCCAAACATGCTGAATATATCATCCATACTGAAACCGCCTGCACTGCTGAAACCGCCAAAGCCTCCGCCGCCGGCAGGACCGTTAAATCCAAACTGATCATATTGCTGTCTCTTCTGCGGGTCATGCAATACGTCATATGCCTCGGCTGCTTCTTTGAATTTTTCCTCAGCTTCCTTGTTTCCAGGATTACGGTCGGGATGATATTTTATGGCAATTTTTCTATATGCCTTTTTTATTTCGTCTTCAGAGGCGTCTTTGCTCACGCCAAGCACCTCATAATAATCTCTTTTTGCCATTGTTAAATGTTAGATGTTTATTGTCCAAAAACTTTTGTTACAAACATGCCCGTAAAGTTATTGCCCTACAGCAACTTTTGCATGTCTTATAACTTTGTCGTTGAGAGTATATCCCTTTTGGACACAGTCTAAGACTTTTCCTTTTTTATCATCGCCCATTCCGGGGACCATTGCCACAGCCTCATGATAGTCTGTGTCAAAGTCCGCATCTTCTGTCTTGATTTCTTTCACGCCAAGACTTTCCATCGTTTTGTTGGTCTTTTGGTGAATCAGTTTCATGCCTTCTCTTATGACTTCAATGTCATCAGTCTTCTCGGCATTTTCGATGGCGCGTTCCATATCGTCAATTATAGGCAGAAAAGCCTGAACAGCCTTTTCTGATCCGTTCAGTATCAGTTCGGTCTTTTCTTTCAGAGTCCTTTTCCTATAGTTGTCGAATTCAGCTACAGAGCGAAGATATTTATCCTTGAGAATCTCTATCTCTTTGAGAGCTTCTGCCAGAGGATCTTTTTCTTCCTCTTTTTCTTCATTTTCTTTATCTGTGTCGGCAGCGTTTTCTTCAGCTTCAGTGTCTTGTTTTTCTTCAGCCTCTTCAGTAGCAGTATTATCCAGGTTTTCTGCCTTTTCAGATTCTTTTTCTTTTTCTGCAGCGCTTTCTGATGATGTCTTTACTTGTTCATCATCTATATTAATATTTTCTTTCTTGTCCATGATGTTAAAACTTTTTGTAGTACGTGCAGCAAAAATCTTGCCAAACCAAGTTGCTGACATTTATTCGTACATTTTGGCACGCTGTTCTTTCAGCTGTTCATCGTAAATATAGTCGTCATACTGCATGAGCTTGTCGATTGTTCCTTTAGGAGTAAGCTCTATTATGCGGTCTGCCACTGTCTGGATGAACTCATGGTCGTGGCTGCTGAACAGGATGTTGCCTTTGAATCCTACCAGGTTGTTGTTGAAAGCCTGGATGCTTTCAAGGTCAAGGTGGTTGGTTGGCGTGTCAAGGATAAGGCAGTTGGCGTTCTTGAGCTGCATGCGTGCTATCATACAGCGCATCTTCTCACCACCGCTCAACACGTTTACTTTCTTCATCACTTCCTCTCCGCTGAACAGCATTCGGCCAAGATATCCTTTCATCATCACTTCGTTGCCGGTGCCAAACTGTCCAAGCCATTCAACGAGGTTCATGTCGCTGTTGAAAAACTCGGTGTTGTCGAGTGGGAGATAGGCTGTTGTTATTGTGACACCCCATTTATATGTTCCGGCGTCAGCCTGTCTGTTGCCGTTTATTATTTCAAATAAGGCTGTCATGGCTTTCGGGTTGTGACTCAGGAACACAACCTTCTGACCCTTTTCTATGTTGAAGTTTACATTGTCGAAAAGCACAGTTCCGTCTGCGTCAACAGCCTTCAGACCTTCTACTTCAAGAATCTGGTTGCCCGGCTCACGCTCCATCTGGAATATAATTCCCGGATACTTACGTGATGAAGGACGGATTTCTGCGATGTTAAGTTTTGCAAGCATCTTCTTGCGGCTTGTTGTCTGCTTACTCTTTGCCACGTTGGCAGAGAAACGGCGGATGAACTCTTCAAGTTCTTTCTTCTTCTCTTCTGCTTTCTGGCGCTGGTTCTGAGCCTGACGCAGTGCTAGCTGTGAACTTTCGTACCAGAATGAGTAGTTACCTGCGAACACTGTTACTTTGCCGAAGTCGATGTCTACGGTCTGTGTACTTACAGCATCAAGGAAGTGACGGTCGTGGCTTACCACCAATACTGTCTGTTCAACGTTGCTGAGATATTCCTCCAGCCACTGAACTGTGTCGAGGTCAAGGTCGTTGGTAGGCTCGTCGAGCAGCAGGTTGTCCGGATTACCGAACAGGGCCTTGGCCAACATTACGCGTACCTTCTCGTTGTTAGACAACTCGCTCATCTGCTTGCTGTGCAGATTCTCCTTGATTCCGAGGTTCGACAGCATTTGCGCTGCATCGCTTTCGGCATTCCATCCGCCCATCTCGGCAAACTTTTCTTCAAGCTCTGCCACCTTGTTGCCGTCTTCGTCGTTGAAGTTTTCTTTCATGTAGAGGGCTTCACGCTCTTTCATGTTCTGCCATAACGGCTGATGTCCCATAAGCACAGTGTCCATCACGCTGTACTCATCATATTTAAAGTGATCCTGATCCAATACGGAGAGACGCTCTCCAGGGCCAAGCTCAACGCTTCCTTTGTTTGGCTCAAGTTCTCCGCTTATGGCTTTAAGCAGAGTTGATTTGCCTGCACCGTTGGCGCCGATCACGCCATAGATGTTGCCGTTTGTGAACTTGATGTTTACATCCTTGTAAAGTACTCTCTTTCCAAACTGAATTGCAAGATTTGTGACTGTTATCATTCCTATTTTACCTTGTATTATATTTTGGCTGCAAAATTACAACTTTTTATCTGATATTCCAAATTTAAGATAAAAGGCTTTGTAAACATTTCGTGTAAACGGCAGAAAACTTGCTGTTTTGGTTTTAAATGGCTGACTATTAATAGCTTTAGTCATTTGTCGGTGTCTGCTTGTCGTGCTGTTGTATGTTATGTTCTTTCACTTTTGTCTGATAATGCCTGCATGCTGAATTACAATGTTGTGGCAGACGCCACATTAAGTTTGTCGATGTCCATGTTACATCTTAAACCCCAATCTGTCATTAGACTGCACATAGTCTATTTTGTGCATTCCTGCTTTCAGCCCGTCTTTTTGTTTCTGTTGTCGTCTTTTCCCGGCTTTTTCTTGATACTGTCCGTTATGTCTGTAAAAATCTAACGAAAATATGCTCAATATTAAGCAAAAATCCCGACCGGATAATAACACCAGATTGGAGTTAAACTCATGTAGCGCCTGCGGGAAACATTATCAAAGGCTTGTAACAAAAGTTTTGTTTATTTTATATACTGCACGAATCGTCTTCTTGCATATTCTTCTTGCATTTTTCTAATGCCCGTTTGTGCTGTCTGTACGGCTGTTCTTGTGTCTGTCGTTCACATCCTGCTGAAGAAAATCATGCGCCACACGGGTGTTCCGTCAATCTTTATCAGCCATGCGGCAAGGGCGAGAGCCACGCATATTGTTATAATAACAACCGTTCCGGCTCTCACCAGTCGCGGCGGCACGCCGCCTATTATGTTGCGCACCTTCTCGCTTCTCAGTTCTATGTTGTCTTTTTCGTCCATGCTCCGTTTCCTTTCTTTCTTTTTTTAATATGTTGCCGTCTGTTGTGCCGGCGTCGTGTGTACGTGGTTATGTCTGCGCCTTGCCGGCGGCTGTCGTGCTGCGGCGGCTGAGGCTCAGTTGCCGAGTTCAAGCTGGTTCTTTACCAGTTGGTAGTACATTCCGCGCTTCCCGGTGAGTTGCTCGTGAGTGCCTGTCTCTGCCACGTGTCCGCCGTCTATCACCACTATGTTGTCGGCATGTCTTACCGTGCTCAGCCTGTGCGCCACTATCACCACCGTGCGCCCTTTGTAGAAGCGGCTCAGGTTTTCAACTATGGCACGTTCGTTGTTGGCGTCGAGCGAGTTGGTCGCCTCGTCCAGGAATATGTAGTGAGGATTCTTATACACCGCCCTTGCTATCAGTATGCGCTGCTTCTGTCCCTGGCTCAGTCCCATGCCGTCGCGTCCTATCTTTGTGTCGAACTTCAGCGGAAGGCTCATCACGTAGTCCTTTATGCAGGCTATCTCAGCCGCCTTTACCATCCGTTCCTTGTCAATGTCGCCGTCGTCTACGGCAATGTTGCGCGCTATTGATTCTGAGAATATCACTCCGTCCTGCATCACCACTCCGCACTGCCGTCTCCACCAGTCGAGGTCTGTCTTTGCCAGGTCTGTGCCTCCTGCGGTTATCTGTCCCGCCTCCACGTGATAGTAGCCCAGCATCAGTTTCACGAGCGTTGTCTTTCCGCTGCCCGACGCGCCTACTATTGCCGTAACCTTGCCTTCTGGTATGTACAGGCTCACCCCGTCTATGGTCTTTGATGGCGAGTGAGGGTCGTATCTGAAGCTTATGCCGTCGAGCCTTATGTCGTGTGTCATGTCTGCGGGCCGCATTACGTGGCCTTTGGCGTTTTCGTCGTCAGCGCGGTGAATCTCGTTTATGCGCTCAAGGCTTATCTTCACGTCCTGGAGCGAATATAGAAATCCCATCAGCTGGTCTACGGGACTGTTAAGCTGACCTATTATATACTGCACCGCGAGCATCATACCGAGCGTAAGCTCCCCGTTGATCACCGCCGTTGCCGACACCACCGTTATTATTATGTTCTTCAGCTCGTTTATGAATATGCTTCCCGCCTCCTGTGTCTGCTGCAGCTTCAGGCTCTTCATCTGCACGCCGAAGAGGTCGGCCTGTGTGTCCTCCCATTCCCAGCGGCGCCGCTGCCGGCAGTCCTGCAGCTTTATTTCCTGCATTGACGTTATAAACTCGTAAGTCTTGTTGCTGTTTATTGCCTGCTGCTCAAACAGCTCATAGTCGAGCACCTTGCGCCTTTTCAGAAACATGGCTATCCATAGGGCATATAGTGCGCTGCCCGCGGCGAATATTATAAATATCACCACGTTGTATGTAAGCAGCACTATGCCGAACACCACGAGGCTCAGCATTGAGAACATTACGCTAAGCGTCTGTCCCGTCAGAAAGCTGTTTACGCGCGCGTGGTCGTTCATGCGCTGCAGCAGGTCGCCTGTAAGCTTTGTGTCAAAAAACGACATGGGCAGCCGCAGCAGCTTGATGAAGAAGTCGCTCACGAGCGAAATGTTCACGCGCATGCTTATGTGCAGCAGCAGCCAGCGGCGTATAAAGTCGAGTGCCGTGCGGCTCAGCGTCAGCATGAGCTGTCCCAGGAGCACGAGCCACACGAATCCGATGTCGCGGCTCTTTATTCCCACGTCGACAATGGCCTGTGTGAGGAACGGAAGCACGAGCTGCAGCACGCAGCCTAAGAGCAGTCCGGCTATAATCTGTCCGAAATATTTTCTGTACTTCTTTATGTATCCGAACAGAAAGCGGAACGAGCGGCTTTCGCCGTGGCTATTGCCCCGCTTGTTGTCATAAAAGGCAGGAGTGGTTTCTATAAACATTGCCACGCCCTTGTCTTCTCCGCCCGAACGTGTGCTAACCCAGTGCTTCTCCATGTCTTTCTTCCTGCATATGGCAAAGCCTTTGCCGGGGTCGGCAATATAAAACTTCTGTTTCTTTACGTCGACCTTATACAGCACCACAAAGTGGTTCTGGTTCCAGTGCAGTATGCACGGCAGCGGAGCTTCTGCCAGGTTGTCGAGGCTGACACGTCCGCATACCGTATGCAGTCCCAGCTTTTCGGCCGCCTCGCTTATGCCCAGCAGCGACACGCCTTCTGACGTGGCGAAGCACAGCTTCGACAGACTGTCGAAGCTGTAGTCTGCCCCGTAGTGGCTGCATATCATGCGCAGGCATGCTGTGCCGCACAGCATCGCGTCGTGCTGAAGGTATATTTTAAAGTCTTTCATAGAGCATTGGCTTTACACGAATTTCATTCGTCAATAGTTGTTTTCTTGCTTTTCATATTGCTGTATGCTCTGTGCCTGTCTGCGCTGTCGCAAATTACCGCCAGATATTGTGTAGGCAACTTCTAATTTTATAAATGTTCCGTCGTTGAGTTTTTCACGCTTGTATGACAGGCCGCTCTTGATTACCTCAGAAACGCGGGGCTTGGTGTATGGCGTGACGGAAAGCCTCATCTGCAATTTATTTTTAAGGAAGCTCTTCGACACGCTTATTGAAACATCCCATACGTTGTTCATCTTCATCTCCCACATATATTTGGGCGGGTCGTAACTTGCGTACACATTTAAGGCCAGTCCGTTTTTCAGCCATGCCATGCAGTTTGCATAAACATACCAGCTGAACTGGTCATTGTATTCAAAGTTATTGGATTTGAAAGAGCTCCATGATGTATATCCGCCCAATTTTACATAGAAGTTATCCGTAAGATATTTTCTCCATTCCAGCGAAATCTGCTTCGTGTCATCTTTCTTGCTGTTCTGCAGCACAGAGCGTGTAGTGTTCGGATTGTCCGGGTCTGTCTCCTCCTCGTAGAACAGGCTCTTTTCGTTCTTCGTGTATGAAAAGTTAAGATGCAGACTCTTAAAGAGCGTAATCTCCATGTTTATCCATTGGCTTGCCGGAATGTCGATGTCTGGGTTTCCCATGCTGTAGTGGTTTGCCCCGTCATACACCCTATAAGTGCTCACACCGGCATATGGTATGCCATACACGTTTCTGTTGTATGTCAGGGCTATGCTGTGTTTCTGCTTTTTGTCAAGGTAGTATTTCAGAACAGCCGACGGGCACAGGCTCCAATAGCCTCTGTTGTCTTCAAGTCCGTTGGTGGTCACGTTCATGCTGTTGTACTGAACGCGCATGTTTGCGTTGTACGACAGCCGCCCTGCAACTCCGTCGTACGATGCGAAAGCCGCAGCCTCATGTCCTATGGCGCTCTGTCTTATCTTGTTTATTCTCTCGTCCTCGTCCACGTCGTTCATCCGGTAGTCGAGGCCGGCCGACAGCGTGTTGCCGTTTTTCTGGATGTTCTGCCATACAGGCTTTACGCGCAGCAGTCGTGTATAGTTGTCGGCATCTTGTGAGTAGTCTGTTATTAATCCGTTTCCTGTAATTGTATTGAAACTGTTTTTTCTTTTACTGTTGTACCACAGGTAGTCGGCGGTAATATTCAGGTTAGAGCCTCTGTCGTCTATTTTCCAGTTGTAAAAGGCTACACCGTTTAGCATAAGGTTCTTTGCCGGTCTCCATGTCACAGTCTGGAAAGTGTTGCTTGTTCCATCACCGCTTTCGGTGTTGTCGGCATCCAGCGTTGTTGTTCCATTGACATATGATGCACTTGCGGAAACGCCCACCTGCTGGTTGTGTCCTACGTCTGCGGTTATGGTCATCCATTCCATCCATGAGTTTGAATTCACTCTACTCCTCTCGTTGCTCTCAGATGCCGTAGTGTTCACCATTTTGTTCGTCTTGTATTTTGTCTCATACAGTCCCCGCCTGTAACTGAGGGCATTGAAGAGGGTAAACCTTCCAAAACTTGCCATCTGATATGTAGCGAGGTTGAATCCGTCACTTCCGGTTTTTGTCCTTGCCTGCGTTCCTCCCTGAATGCCCACCGTATAGCCTTTCTCCCTGTGTTTCAGCCATATCCTCATGATGCCTCCGGGATCGCTTGCGCTTTCAGACCCTGTATTGAAATAGTCAACCTCAATGCGCTCTATCATATTTGGGCGTAAAACCTTTAGTTGTTCCTTATCTGTTATTTTCACACCATCTATATAAACAGCACTTGCTTCTTTTCCGTATATTGAAACATTGCCATCATTAACTTGTATGTATGGTAGCATTGACATCATCTGGTCAATCGAGAATGTGTCGGCCAGTTTGCTGTTGGCCAAGTTCAATGAGAAACCATTGGCCTTCTGCCTAATCCTCGATGTAACCACGGTTATGTTGTCTATACTCATTTCACGGCTTATCGAGTCTGTTGTCGTTGAGTCAGCCACGGATTTGTTAGCCTCTGCCGTTGCATGCGCATTTGCCGTAAGAGACAGCAACGCTGTTAATATTAAGATGATGTTTCTCATATATCTAAATTTTTTTGGTTTAACTGTATTGTGTACGCAGGCAAGCACCGTTTTGTGATTTACCTAACATTATTTAACTTGCTTCAATTTATTTGGCAGCCATTTGTGCTAATTATATTTTTAGCAATATATATTATCCTCGGTTAATAGTTTCAGCCTCATACGCAGCTGCGGGTCGGCTTCTTCTTTGGTTAAAGCATTTTTACAGAATCCATGGTCAATTCTGTTTTGCACACAGATTGTGCAGACAGCCTGTACCACTGGATATGTAGCAACAAGGCTAATGTACCGGCTGATTTGCAATCTGCCGGAATTGAATATAAGGATTTTCAATCCGAAACTCATACATATAAATTATACATAGGAAGTAAGTGGATTGAAAATCCTTATATTTTATGCTGTCGGATAGCATATCCGACAGAACATTAGCCTTGTTGTTTATTAACGCTTTAAACCGCAAATCCTTTGGATTTTTCGTCCCATTGGATATATATAATGTATTGCCACAAAAGCCTATTGACGGAATATCGGCAGATTGTGCCGATGTGTGTGCTGTAAATGCCATAACGGCAAACATTATTAATAATAACTTTTTCATAATATTTTGGTTTTAAATTCAATCGCAAAGTAACTGAATTTGGAAAAAGGTTGCAAATATATTAATGGTTGATTTTTCACAAGTTTTTCACAAACCTGCAAAAAAGGCAGTCCGTTGTTGTGAAAAATTTTTCACAACAACGGACTATGGTGCGACTAAGTGCTTAATTATAAAGACTTTATATATTTGTCAAAATCTTTTGGCGAGCCCTCACGGCCGGTCATTTTTTCGAGAAGTCTTTTACGTATGTTGGATATGTTAGATGAAGACAAATCTGTAAGTATGCATATCTCAGCCGGTACAAAGTCGAGTCTTACAAGCAGACAAATCAGATATTCGTTATTGTTAAGTGTGTTTTCCCAGTTGCTCAAAGGTCTATAGTCCTTGAACAATTCTTTAAGCCTGCTTATCTCATCTTTGTCCATAGGCTTAGTGGTCTTCCTAGCCTTCCATCTTATCTGAATTACAATAGGCTCACATTCAAAGAGGTCTTTATCCTTTACATTATTAAAGTTTTTCTCATATTCGGTCTTCAGTATGTCAATTTTTTTTGTCTTTTCTTCAATCATCCTGTTTACTTCGGCATTCAGGCCGCTGTTGATGCTTTCGAGCTCTGCTCTGCTCATTTCAAGCTCATTTATTTTGCGTTTATATTCTTTTATCTCGTTAACTCTTGCCCTGCGTTTCCTCATTATATATGTTCTCACGGCCAGTGCCCCGCCAATGGCTGCTGCCATGATAGCCATAATTATGATTATGCTGATATATTTTGTCCGCAATGCGTCTTTCTCAGCCTCTTCAGCAGTCTGCCTGTATCTGTTATAGTTATACATTGCCTGCATCTGCTGGAGATGTTCGGTTGACATCTGGGCATACGCAGAATCTGTCATCATACGGGCTAAGTCTGCATATTTTGCAACAGAATCAGGACGATTGCGCTTTCTGTATATGTCTGCTAAATCGTCGAAACAGTATTTAAGGTCAGAATAATTTTTTGCTGTTCTGGCACATTTGCGAAAATAATATTCGGCAGAATCAAGTTCGTTTATCTCGGCAAGATATCTTCCTTTAGTTACATAATATATTTCTACGCCTTTTTTAATATCTCCTTTATCATTAAAATTTCCGCTTTTATGTTCATATAGATTTATATAATGCTTTACATCAGACAACTCTTTGTTCTCCACACCATAATTTATCAATAATCCTAATGATCTGACCGCCTCTTTTTCATATCCATACTTAGAATAAAGTCCATACAGCTTTTTCCTTATAAAAATAGCAGAGTCAGATATGCCCAATGCATTATAAATATTTGATTTCTTTTCATATGTAATAATCGCATTTAAAGTGTCTTTAGCCTTCATTGCGTATTTAAACGCCAGGCTATTTTCGTGGAAAGCATCGCTGAAGGCAAACTGGCTTTTTAAAATCTCTGCCGACCATGCGTGTATTCTGTGCAGTGTAAGGAAATCGCTGTTGCTGTCAGTGGTGTCTGCCTTTGCTGCCGCTTCATGAAAATACTGCAATGCCATTGGGGCATCCTTGCCGTCAAAGTATGCGCATCCAAGGATATAGTATGCGAGCATACGTTCGTTAGAATCTCCGTGCTTGTCAAAATAGTCGGCAATGTATTTC
>ENA-OQIE01000513-OQIE01000513.1-human-gut-metagenome-genome-assembly--contig:-NODE-513-length-25624-cov-5.612792_pt1 | contig 25624 bp, 28 predicted proteins | sample MGYA00242569_ERZ504731 | MGnify/ENA primary metagenome ERZ504731 (study PRJEB26092, sample SAMD00036208) | human gut metagenome | host: Homo sapiens | study: EMG produced TPA metagenomics assembly of...
TAGCCTTCCAGGCGGGACTGGTTGACGGTGTACCGCCCGGGACCCCCCCGCCAAGCCGCCTGCTTATTAACATCAGCGCAGTCATTATATAGCCAGCCTTGAGGATATTCCACATAAATACGGCGTATCTTACCTAAATCCCCCCTGCGTACCCTTTCCCGAGCCTCCTTCACCATCGGGTAAGCGGTATAGGTATGAGTCAGCATAAACAATTTTCCGGTTTCCTTCACTTTGTCTCGTAATTGCTTCGCCTCATCCAAGGTATATGTCATCGGTTTATCCAGTACGACATGGAAACCATGTTCCAACGCCATCATGGCCGGACCGAAATGCACATGATTCGGGGTAACGATAGACACAAAATCCATCCGTTCGCCTTCAGGCAGGGCGGCCTCTTTCTCTATCATTTCCTGATAAGATGCGTAAATACGATTATCCGGTAAAAATAAAGATTGTCCGGTAGCCAATGAATTCTCCGGGCGAGAACTGAAGCATCCACAGACCAACTCGATCTGTCCGTCTAAATTAGCGGCGATACGATGAACGGCCCCGATAAACGAGCCTTGTCCTCCACCGACCATTCCCATTCTGATTTTTCGTTTCATGGTATTATTCCGTTTTATTAAACTAAGGTAATTACATTGTTGATTCACAAAGCTATGAAAAATAACCCTGCGTACGCCAATTTAACAGCTTAATATTTTTTAATTCACAAAATATATCGTTCCTTTGCGTCAAACATTTACCAAAAATATCAACTATGAAGAAAAATGAATTAGTGGCTATCGCCTGTCTGCTTTGTTTTTGTTGTTGTAATGGAACGGAAAAGGAAGTACCTAACCCCGACCTACAAGAGGAATTATCCCCCATACAGTTTACGATCGATTTACAAAAGGAAGTATTACCCTTCCCCGTAACCAAGAGTATTCCCGAGCTGAATATCCCTGAGCCTATTCCCCAAAATCCCGATGCCGAGGAAGATCCTTCTACACCGGATATCGATCCGGATAATTTATACAACCGGATCGATTATATCGTATACCAAAGCGGAAAACCGGACATTCTGGTAAAACATAAGCAATTCACGCCTCAAGATCCGGATTTCACGATCATTTATGATTCACTGCCCTCCGGCGACTATCATATTTGTTTCCTAGCCCACTCAGACAAGAATATCTCCGTGTCCGGACAAACCGCACTATTCAGTAAAGTATCAGATACGTTTCATCTTTTTCTCACCCAAGAAGTACAAGCGGGAGAAAGAATCATTAAAGATATCACCTTACAAAGAATCGTCGGCAAAATAGAGTTCATATCCGCCGATGCCGTATCTAAAGCCCTAAAAAGCTTCACGATAAATGTCTCCAATTATCAAAACAAGATTGACTTAACCACCGGGAATGGCATTTCTCAAAACACGCCTTATACACAAACCGACACTTTTAACGACTCTGATATCGGGAAAACAAATTTCTCCCATTCCTTCTTCACGTTTATCCCGGCTCCGGAATTCATGCTCAAAGCACACCTCTCGGCCAAAAATCAGATAAATGAAGTAACCCGGGAAAGAGAGGTTAATGACATCCTGCCTCTCATAAATCACATTATTCGTTATACTGGGATTCTCTACACCCCGAAGGAATCAGACGATACCTTCACCCTTGATATATTAAACGGTGGCAAATGGGATAGCCCCATCGACAAAGATCTAAAAGATTAATACAAAACCGGTGTGCCAAATTTGACACACCGGCTACCTTTTTCCTAACCTTCACACTTATTTTGCGTCTTCTATCTTGAAGAGAGCGTTAAATCCCGTCAAACTAAAGGTCTCACGAACCACATTCCGCATACCGATCAAACGTAAAGACCCTTTCTTGGCAGTCGTCATTTTTTGTAATATTAAAAACAATCGGAGGCCCGCACTACTCACATATTCCAAATCAGAACAATCGACACATACTTTTACTCCCGGATTCTCCCATACCGGCAAAACCTTTTCCTCGCATTCGCGAGCCGTATTCGTATCCAATCTTCCTTTGATCTTAATTACAGTCTCTTCACCTTTTTGGTCAATAACTACTTCCATATCTTTATATTTTATTCGGTTATTTTTTTCTTCATGATAAAGACATTCCGCTCATCTACTCTCTGATAAGAGACCTCATCCATAATCTTCTTGATCAAGAAAATACCCAACCCTCCGATTGGACGGTCTTCGGCAGATAAAGTAATATCAGGGTCTTTTCTTAAAGTCGGATCGAAAGCAATCCCATGATCTATCAAAGTCACGATCAATTCCCCACCTTCCCTGACCAACGAAATGTCTACGGCATCCTCAACATCTCCCTTATACGCATAAAAAATTATATTTGAGACAGCTTCTTCCATCACCAGATTCAGGCTCATCATGAAAGCGGTGCTTAATCCCAATTCTTCTCCAGCTTCCTCCAAGAACTGATTCATCATGGAAAGCTCATGAATATCGTTCTTAATGCGTAATGTTTTTTGCATATATCTGAAAATTTTGCGCTAAAGATATAAAAAAAAGAAATATCCTTTCCTTAAATTTGTATCTTTACCTTCGAATAGTATTTAAAGGTATAGAGTTATGGCTAAAAGATATTTAATAAACATATTCTTATTGATCGCCGTCTTATGCGGGTTCAGTAGTTGCGAGGAGGATCCGTATTATGATCCGTATGAGGAAATCACCTATGATTTATGTAATTATGTATGGACTGATTGGTTTGTCGTAGACGGTTTAGATTGTGAGCAGCAACTTACATTTAATCCGGATGGGAAAGGATGGGATACAAGAATTTATCATTACCCAAGCGGACGCATAGATCGAGAGGAAATTCCATTCTACTGGGACTGGAACAATTACTATACCGATATACTTTATATGGACTATGAAGACGGCCAAACAACACTAGAGAACGTATGGATTAGTGGTCGGACTTTTAAATGTCTATATAATGGCGAATGGGTAACGTTTAAGGCCTATCAAATAGGTCTCTAAAGGATATCTTTACGTACTTCCCCGGCAAAATCATACAATCCATCAAAAAGACAGGGATCTTTCCTCAATTGTTCGAACAGTCATACAAGTAGTCTCGCCGGGAATACCAATAATCACTATAAACATTTATAAATCAATTTAATAATTTAAAACAAAGATCCTGCGGTAAGAATAGCGGTAATAAAACCTCTCCTTAATCGTATCTGTAAACATCACATTTGCACTGCGAAATCAATATTTATATCCAAATTACACTGCCATACAGCGGTATCGCAAGTAGTTTATTTAACTCATAAACATCCAAAGGGAAACAGAGGAATGATAGAAGCCCCCTGCTGCCGTCCACAGGTACAGGGCCTCCCCCCCAACAATCGAACCCCAGTTATCTACCACGCTCCATATTCTATACGTGCCGTACCCTTTTGGGGATCTATACGCATTGTGAAGAAGGTTCCATCTTCCGAAATCTCATTAAAGTAAAAACTACCGTCCTCCGACATGCTCCAATGAGCCGGGGGATTCGTCTTCATCCACCAATAGAATCTCTCCGTTTCACGACCCGGTTCAAACTTAATATCTATCCGATCAATATAGTCCAAAGTGAACGACTTTTTTCCATAGGTGCGATCTATAACCTCGTACGCTGGCAATCCTACACCTACCTTGTATGAGATCTCCATACGGCTCCCATACGGCTTATTGACGATATCTGATACAAACGAGCAAACATATATTAAGCTAATAAGAGAGATAGGGGATAACAGCGCATAAGAACACCTTCTCCAACTCGCCCACCGCCATTTCCGCTCAATCCACACGTACAAAGGCGGACAACCTACCCATGAGACCCAAGTAGCCAACCAAAGGCAAAAAGACTTAAATGTCCATCGCTCCGGTCTTGCCCAGAATAGAAGGATTATGAAGGCCAGTAACCCACCACCCAAAACTATCACACTAACTAATAAAAAAAACATCATAATGCCTCAAATTAAGAACTACTATTTCACCTTATTCATACTCCTTCTTTATAATTATCATAATCTCGTATCCAATCCGTTTCTTTTGCTCCCGAAGGTTCTGTATAAAGTAGATCCATAACACTTACATTTCTATTTAGGACAGCTATCCCTTATAATTAGATCACATGGTCATATAAAGTTCCATTTCTTTCCTATGGAGTTGTTGTTCGCATTGCCAACATGATACATTCCCCAACAAGTGCTATTTCCGCTAGTAAATAATGTCGAGTATTGTTCCACATCACACTATGTCCTGCAATTTCCGCCGTACGTAAGAAATTATTACGTACTCTCACGTCATTGAAATATGTTGCTGACCCCACAGCGAATGCTGTTCCGGATGGACTGAGGTTGAACAGTACCGGGCCCGCATCAATGTCAAATCCCAACCAACACGAATAATCATGATATTCCCGTATACCAAACAATAAACCCGATTGCAAAAAATGGGATTTGAGCCTATGATATTGCTCTCTTGCAAATACTGAATCTATCTGCGTGAGGTATAGACAGTTTAATGCGGAGTACGAGCCTTTCACCGGGGCGGCTTTAAACGGTATGCCATCCTCACTCAAAAATGAGACAAGTAGACCTGTTTCTTTGTCAAGCCATTCAGATTTAGCCTTTCGCACCCATTTACGTACTGTAGAAATATATTTTCCCTTGTTTAATTTCGAGTAATTATTCAGTGCGACAATCGCAACAAGCATATCAGGGACATATATACATTCGTTTGGATATGTTGGTAAGTTTAGACTTTTACTTCGAAGAAGCCGACGATTCATAGTTCCGCAAAGATCATCAAACAAGTTATTATATTTATCATTTCCTCCGGCCATCTTATACTCGCTTATCATCCACGCAAGATGACTGATATATGAAATATGGCTCCTGTCACCATCCAATGTTTCCAGAGGATCCTCGCCCCAACGCTCAGCATCATATTTTCTCAACTCAAAGGAAAGTACCATCTCAATAAGATTATCTATGTTCTCTAGATTCTCTGTTTTTGTTTCGGGATAAAGTTTCGACATATTGAATAAGGCTGCCGCCAGCATTGAACAAGAATACAACGCCCACTCACCTTGAAATTGTGTTCCAATTCCTTCTGGCATTTCACACAACAACGCACGTGGTGAAGTTACTACACGATCGATCAGGAAATCCCGACGTTGAATGAGTTCCCCCTTCTCATCCTCCCATGTACCATTATCAGTACACGACCAGTAAACCCATAATATTTTGACCAATATAAATGCAACCATCACCACTGCGATTTTAATTGATTTGTGTATCAAATCAATATTGTCTCGTATAATATCTACATATTTCTCAGGCTCAACCGTTTCACGCTTGGGTTGCAAGCACGAACAGGGCAAACTAATCTTATTTTGCCATTCATTGTCAAGATAATCCTCAAAACGGATGACGACCTTCAACAGATCATCGGATAAACGTTTCTGGCACTCTTTAATAATGTATTCAGGAATTGGATAAACACAAGCCGCTATTGCGCCAGCTATAGCACCTTGCGTATCAGCGTCACCACCGAGTGACACGGCATTTCTTATCGCATCTTCATAACTATCGGCTTCTAAAAATGCGATGATAGCCTCAGGCACGCTACCTTGGCAAGATACATCAAATTCATATCGGGGCCGAATCTCATTCAATGTACGGTTCATGTTATATTCGAACTGATTGGTAACAAAATCTCTTATGTATACTTTTAATTCGTCTATTTCCCCAGTCCAATGTAGCGCAATGAATATACTTGCAGCTACAGCCTGCGCTCCCTTTATAGCTTCCGGATGATTGTGTGATACTGCGGCTGTTTGTTTCGCTAAGCGCAAGCATTCATCCAAAGTCTTAGCAACAAGACCTACCGCACTAACACGCATAGCGGAACCATTCCCCCATGAGTTATAGGGGGTTGGATCATTACATAACCAATTGCAGAAAAGGCCACCGTAGCCAACAGCCGGATAACGGTTGCCAAATTCACACATAGTGTCTACAAGCGTGTATTCTGAGCGGGTGACATCCTCCATTAGCCATCGTGCGATAGCTAATGTCATCACCGTATCGTCTGTAAAACAGGCACCATACGGAAACAACTCGAAGTCTTTGCTCTTGACAGAACGAAACTCATACATCGAACCTATAATATCACCAGCAATCGCTCCATAGATAGTTCTGTAAGTATTTTTCATCATGGCTAACTTCTCTCTATACATAAATTCTTTAACACAAAGATTGCAAAAAAACTCGATTTATCATCGGTAACTTGTTTCATTTTCGACCTACCACCAAGGATCTTGTATGGCGAAAATCATTCCGACTCCAATTATCGAAGTCCCTCCATATCACATATATGCCTTATTCTCTCTAGGATCTATATCCATAAAGAAGTAAATTCCATCATCTAATTCTCATCGAATGGGAAATCACCATCTTCCGATATACTCCAATGAGCCGGGGGATTCGTCTTCATCCTTTGTTGGAACTCTCCGTTTCACAACCCGAATCAAACCTAATGTCAACCTCATCCGTATCCCCATTTCGGCCATGAGAATTTACAATCTTGTATGCTGCCCCTATCCCTACCTTGCTTGAAAGATCTCTTCGGTTATAGAAAGGCTTATTGACGCACTTACATACCAATGAACAGATATATACTAAGTAAATAAGAGAGATTAGAGATAACAGCGTATCAATCCCTGTCCAGTCTCTATTAATAGCATTGAGATCTATTATCAGGCTATTAAGGCTATGGATGAAGCGATGCGGATCGAACGTACAGGCATCCACCAAGAAAAGAAAAGAGACTGGGGATAACAGCACAAATAGCACCCTTCTTAGACTAGCCTGCCGCCACTTCCGCTCAATCCACACGTACAATGGTGGAAAACAACACCACGAGACCAAAGAAACCAACCAAAGACAAAAAGACTTAAATGTCCATCGCTCCGGCCTTGTCTTGAATGCAAGGATCATAAAAAACGATAATTCAAAGATAATCAAACTTATACAAGCTAACACCAAAAACACCATAACGCCTCAAATTAGGAACAACTTATTTAATACCATAGTACACACTATCGAATAGAAGATCAAAAACCTCGTTTTTACCATATTCACGACCTTACTCCTTTCTTTTAATTAGTGTTATCTCGTATTCAGACCGTTTCTTTTGCCCTCTAAGGCACGATATAGGACAGATCTATAATACCCTTTATCAGTTGTCACCCCTTATTCACAAGGAATAGGCTTATGTTTCATATCCTCATCGCCAAGCACCACAATAGAAAACGGGGCTGGTGTCCCCGCCGCCGTCTTCCGCATCCACTCGCAGCCTCCTCCTTTGGTGCCGCCCCGATCCACGCCAAATAAAGCCATTCGTACCCCAAATACCCCCTAAAGATCATCCTTGAATATAGTAGGATTCAATTCAAACGGGGATCTCCACTCTATTCGATAGTCCTCCCATAAAAAACGTTTCATCACTTGCCAATACTCGAAACATGAGACCGGAGTACGAAACCAGCTACCAGAATCAATTTTTTTATCAGAGAAGTAAGATCGTAACTTTTCCTCCAACTCCTTCTCTATGGACAAATAGGCTTCTGATTCCTCAACCGGATCATGTATTAAACCCGTGATCCGAGGTTTACAATCCCAGCTACAAAAAGCATGATCAAAGCATTTACTTGTTTTCATAGCAAACTAATATCCATTATCAACTCTTTTTTCTTCACCCGTTTTCATCACCACAAATATAAGTCCAAAAATCCACAGCATCCGATTTACCACAGCCTTCTCTTTTAATATTGTTTCTGATCCAGCCATACGAAACTATTACGTATTCAACTAATCACCCCACCTATTGATATTGTCCCATTATACAAAATGATTAAGGCTGCACCAAAATGGGAACTATGCACCCAAGTTTAACTATCGTCAATCAAACAATGACTATGAAGAATCTACAACATCAAAATTCTATTTTAAACAAATGGCTATCTTTTACGTTCCAAGGAACGATATACGGTAAATCATACACTACTTTGATATGTTATCATCCTAATCCGCAAGGAATAGGCTCATGTTTCATATCCTCATCGCCAAGCACCACAATAGAAAACGGGGCTGGTGTCCCCGCCGCCGTCTTCCGCACCCACTCGCAGCCTCCTCCTTTGGTGCCGCCCCGATCCACGCCATATAAAGCCATAAGTAAATACACTTTTTGTATTATACATTTTATTTATCATCCCCCTTACTTTTCCATAAAGGATCTAATAGATTAATTATCACATCTATATATTCATTCTTTCATTCATTTTACTTATTGATATCGCTCCATTTTGTAATAAAACAAGAGCGATACCAAAAGTAAAGGTCACATCCCCCTCCTATTTGATTATTGTCAGACAAATAACGATCATCTAAAAATACACATTACATCAGATTTCTAAAAGTTCCATGCTTAATTCTCTTCTAAAAAGCCCATAGTTCCTCTTCTACTTATCATAAAAACCTTCAATCTATTACTAGTTACCCTTAGCTGAAAAACCATTTTTTCTCCACTCTCATTTAGGGCTTTTATTGCCCAAACTGTTTCATTGGTATATTTAGCTATTTGATCCACCGATAACACATTGAATATATGATATTTATCACCTATCCTCAACTCCACATATGACCTTTCTGCATTGATTGTTATATCTACAATACCGTATGTCGCTTCCCAGTTATTATAAGCTCTAGGATCAATATCTGCATTTTTACACCAATATTGAGGAGATATGTGTATCGTCTCAGCAGCAGCGGCTAATGTTACCAATATAACAATTAATAGTGATATAGCTTTTCTTATCACCATCTCCTTCTCTGCGATTTAGCCCATGATCTGAAATGCCTTTTCCAGCTATCCAACCAGGACAAGAGTTCTCTAATCTCGTCATTATCTGAATAATTAACTTTTGTCCTTTCCACAGTCTCATAAAACTTATTCAATTCTTTCTTCTGAGCTTCATTAAATCCTCCAATAGCTATCTCAACATCATCTATTGTATCAAACACATCATTTACTTTATCATTTACTTTATCTTTGTTCGCATCTATCCTAGCCTGCAATATCGCTGCTCCCTGATACAACAAGTTCATGTTATAAGGATTATAACTTTGGGCTATTCCTGTTGTTGTCCCAACACAAAAAAACATAACAACCAAAATCAAAACTTTCTTTTTAAACAAATAGATAAATGGTATGTTATCTACTACATATATATTCTTATTTATTGCTAAATCTACCTTTATTTGTTCCATATACATTTTATCATTTTTAATAATATACAACATTCAACTAATTGATAATCATCATTATTTAGATTCTCTAAAGATACATCATGACTTGTATCCCTACTTAATAAAGCGAATCAACGGAAATATCCAGTATATATAGTATCAGTATTACTGAATGCCACTATAGACCTAGACTATAAGTGTAGATACTAAGCACTAATGATTATGGCCTGTACCCTACTAGTGAAATAGACGTATGCACCGGATATAATCCATGAATTTCACTTGACTCATAAATCGACACCAAATTTCTTTAACTGCTATTAGCATAGAGAATGCTATATTTGCTATACTAATTTAAGACTCACTTTTATGAAAATAAATCTTATCATAATCATAATAAAAGATATAACTACAATAACTATGTAATCTTCTTTTAAGCTTTCAAAAGTACAATACAATTTTATCTCAGTCACCTTATTCTCTCTCCCATTTATAAGATCTCCAACAGTATACTGAACACCACTTGTTCTTATAGAACAGCCAAAAGGTGTTGAATAATGAATAGAACTAACTCTACTATCAAATTGATAACGCCCTTCAGCTGATGTCACTGGAATATATTGCAACGTACCTCCAACAAAATCAACCACAAATACAATAAGAAAGGCTGTAAGAAAAGAGAACAAAGCGAACAACAGATTTTTTCGTTTTAAGACTATAACCTTTTTAGATTCCATAAATATAAAATTAGCCCTCCCTGCCCCCTTCGTTCGGTGATTTCTAAATAAAAAAGCGTGGGGACTATTGATATTATCACATTTGAGGCTCTGGACTGCCCATCGAACGATAATATACAATAGCCCCACGCTTTATGAGCGTATATAGTTCTCCCGTAAAGGAAATATATAACGACATAAGCGCAGGAGCATCTTGGCTATTATCCCGCTCGATGAAATTGTCCAGATTCCAAATGTGAGATAATATCTTAACGCTTCTACGTTATTTTCAATACATCGCAAATGTATTACATATAAAACAAAGGGCAAAGAAAATCGCAGAAAATCTTATTTAAAGCTACTCACAAAACATTTCAAGAAAACACATGAGGAATATAGGGGCGGGGTTATATAGCCTAAAACGGGCTTAAAAACGCCTTATACGCCAACATGCACTATCGTATAGCTGTTTGCCGAAAAGTACGAGATTGGTAACTTGGTTGATAGTGATCGTATTAAAAATGAGAGAGGCGAAAGATACCACCTTCTCGGAAATATCCCCCACCTCTCTAAATTTATTTGATATACCTCCCAATAAAGGGTTATTTTCTAAAACAATACATTGAGTTATTTACAGAGCAACCGTTCTATCTTATCCTTAAGCGGAAATAAATCTGTTTGAATGGTTCCCCACACAATCTCATCCCGAATCTGATAATACCCATGCACCAACACATGACGCATGCCTATGACCTCATTCCATGCGATCTCTTGATGTTCCTCCCGAAATTCCTTTGTAATCAAATAAGCAGCCTCCCCTACAATCTCCAAATTCTTGATGACAGCAAAACGCAATATCTTGTTTCTGGAATACTCCTCAAAAGTCACATCTGTCGTGAACTCAATGACATTATTTATCGCCTCCAGCATATGCCGTAGACGTGTATCGTCTTTAGGCTTCTCTCTCATATACCAATATTTTATCCCGATCTACAGAAGAAACGGCGAAATCCTTCAATTGTCCTTCCTCCACCAAATCAACCTTACAATGCAACAATTGGCTTAGAGCTTCCACCATACCCGCATACTTGAATAATGTAATACGAGCGTGGGAGTCAAAACGAACCAGAATATCAATATCGCTATCCTTCGTCTCCTCTCCACGTGAACAGGAACCAAACACCCATGCTTTCTCTATTGGTTGCAAAGAGAAAAAGCCTCTTAGCTTATTAATTATCTGTTGTTTCATCTTTTAGTGATTACCTCACGCAAATATAACGAACATTTTCTAAATTCCGTTTTATCGTGATTCTTTTTTGGGAAATCGTTTACAGAACAATATCCTCTAAAAACAAAAGAAGCGAGAGATACCACCTCCTCGGAAATATCCCCCACCTCTCTAAATTTATTTGACAGATCCCCGACAAGGGTATTATTTCCTACATTTTATTAGGAAAAAACTAAGCCTAGATACGTTGTAAGCCTCAAATATGGGCAAAACAATGATATTTAATCAAATCTCTTTAACTTCAAAAATGACCTGAATTTCACATCAAATTCTTCTATCTCTGGGCCAACGTCTTTTCCTTGAGAAGAGAAACAACACCTCTTGATCTTTCCTATAATAGACTTATAGTTTCTTTGCGTCAATCCTCCATCACGCACAAGAGCATTCAATTCAGACTTCAACGGATCAAACCCCTTACGATTAACCCAATGACATAAAATACAATCTTGAAAACTCTTTATTCCATCTATCTTATCAAGAGGTAAAGACTCTTTACTCACCTTGACTTTGGAATAACAAGATAAGAACCGATCCAGCAAATCATTCCAAAAGCTAGGATCATATAACATTGACGCAGTAACCGATTTCCCAAAGTACTTCCTAACTTTCTTTATCCGAAACTCGCATCGAGCTATATTCTTATTATTACTCCCCTGTTCCTTTCCTTTATCGTAAAACGAAAGTTCTTTCTCTGCTGTTTGAAACGTAATTCCTGTAGGATATGAAAGACGCCTAAAATAAGGTAAATCTAACATCCGATTGAAATATTCTATTGGAGACCGCTGTAACTCCCAATCCTCTGCTAAATCCAGCCTAGTCACAGTGACCTTATCCATAGGGATGTTTAAATCCTCTCCTATCCTCTCAATGGCTTTCCGTACGTCCTCTAAAGGGAAATCGTGCATGTTGGTACCGTAGTAATACTTACATAAGCTACATGTATTTATTTTTAACATTTTATCATTTACATATACCTTATACCCCTTATATTCCCCACATACATAAGAGGATCCACCTTCACCAATGCAATCTCTTCTATTCGTCAAATATGGCGATACTTCCGATAACAAATCTATTTCTGGAACATCTTTCTGATAAAGAACAAAGTCAACCGTATCATATAACATATGACCATGTACCATATCATGAAACATACTACTATATTCAGTACATGAATCATGTCCTTCCTTACAGCTTGATAGATACACATAGTATTTAGAAGCTATCTCATCCATTCTTACGTCCTCCTTTCCTACCTTCCAAGGCATTCTCTATATCAGAAAGGGCATAAAGAACACGCCTCCCTATTCGTTGAACGGGAATCCTCCCTAACTTTGTCCAATCATTTAAGGTTGGCAAAGTGATTCGTAACATCTTTGCAGCCTCATCACGAGTAAGGTACAAAGGAGTATCCTCTTTCCTCTGAGGTATTAAATCATTTAATCGATCATCAAGTACTTTACGAACAACAGCTTCGATATCAGACAGCGAAGCTTGTATTAATAATGTCTGTACCATAATTTATGATTTTAAAATTATGGCGCAAAGTTTATCAATCAAGCATTTCCACTTTTTCCACCTTTTCCAAATGGAAATAACTATTTAGGAAAATGACCACAGATAAGCTTAAAATCCTCGATCTCGTCTGTAGAAAGCCCCATAGTCCCACGATTCTCTATCACACGTATGTTTCTTTCTGTAACACTATTTTCTCCTATCGATGTTTTTCTAACTACAAGATTAAAATAGCCATAAAAGATACGTGCTACAGGCACTAGCCGATTATATTTAAGAATCCCCTGATTTTTCATGAATATCATTAATTTGGCAAGATAATTCTTATATTTGCAGACATAATCTCGCTCTCTTACTATATTAAACTCCTCTAACTTTTTTATCAGTTCGAGTACAACACCCTTGTCATAGCTATCAAATAGTTTATAAAACTCATCCTCTATGTTTGATAAGTTATCAGTACTCTCATCAGAAACATTTGATAGTTCTTCTTGAGAAACATTCGACAGCTCGCATTGAGAAGCATTTGGCAATTCCTCTTGAGAGACATTCGACAGCTCGCATTGAGAAACATTTGGCAATTCCTCTTGAGAGACATTCGACAGCTCGCATTGAGAAGCATTTGGCAATTCCTCTTGAGAGACATTCGACAGCTCGCATTGAGAAGCATTTGGCAATTCCTCTTGAGAGACATTCGACAGCTCGCATTGAGAAGCATTTGGCAGACCATCAAGGATATCACTTTCACTATAAGCACATCTTTGTAGCCCTATCGTATCATAATGATGCTTAAGGAACTTTAGCCAATAACAAAAGAATGTACCGTGCTTTTTTTGGCAATTTACTAGGATATTCCACAGATTAATGTCATATCGTTCAAAAGCCTCTGTGACATCTGAGAAAAAAAACGGTATTACAAATTTTTGAAATACTTTGGAATGAAAAATGGGATGATTTAGCTGTATTTCATATAAACGCTGTAATATTTCCTCCGCATAGACCATTCTAGCTTTAGGATCCATCCCTAACAATCGAGATTTTATCGCATCTACATATTTTACACGTAATTTCTCACAATGTTGACCAACCGCAAAAGTTAAACCCAAATTCACACAAGCCTCATTCGATCTATTGTCCGAATCATCAGAGTATGCAATATCGTTATTGATATTATTATCAACAGAAACAAACAAATCTTTCCCATCAATGATTTTAGTTCTGGGGTCATAGATATACTCTTCCCCAAATTTATGTATAACATCTAGAATATCATCACAATACGATCTTACATTTTCCATAAAAATAATCAATTAGCAAGTTACTATCTGATTAAAAAATTCATGTCCTTTCAACTGTATAGCATTCTCCTTCTCCGAGATCTTAATATACTTCATGAATGAAGATTCCGTCTTGTGTCCCGTTATCTTCATTATACTAATGGGGGGCAATCCTGCTAAATAAGCATTCGTGGCAAAAGAACGCCGAGCCGTGTGACTCGTTACAAGATCATATTTAGGCTTCGTTTCAGCATAAGTTAAAGTACCTTTTGTTCTTTGCAATAAGATTGGCTCATTAATCTCAGCCTTCTTCGCAATCTCTTTGATATAATCATTAAATTTTTGATTTGAAGGAACACGAGGCAACTCATTATCATATTTCTGCAATATCTGCCGAACTATCGCATGCAAAGGGATAACTACAGTCCTACCGGTTTTCACAGTCTTTATAGTAATTACACTCTCTACATTATCAATATTATCAGAACTCAACAAAGACAAATCACTAAAACGTAATCCTGTACAGCAGCCTATCAAAAACAAATCCCGAACCCGATCCAATCGAGGTTCATCACTTAAGTCACACTTGTAGATTTTCTTTAGCTCATCACTATTGAGGTAGACAGAATAGGTTTCCTCTTTAGGCTTACTAAAACGCTTCTTTTTGAAATCCATATTTGTATGTAGATTACGTTCATAAGCCTCATTCATAAACATTTTCAAATCCTTTATACGAGCACCAACCGTATTTGGAGAATAACCTTTATTCGTTAAATATTCAACAAATGACAAATAAAAATCCAAGTCTACATTCTCAAATTGTAGCCTTTTCCCTGTTAATGCAATATACCCCTCAATCTCACGAGCTGTTTGCTTATACCCCTTCACAGTATTAGGTTTCTTATCAGTTTTCTCTATAAAGGATTTGACAAAACAAAGTAAATCCTTGACATCTCTATCCGGTTCTATCTCCTTGTAACCTTTAAATATCTTATCCAACTCCTTTGTTAGTAGCTCATTCGTTGGCTGGATACCGTCATTCTCCAACCGACGTAACACATCTTTAGCCGTAACTTCGATATTATCCAAAGCCGCTTTCAGTTCTCTATACTCACCAGCGTTCATCCGGTGATTCCTCGCTGTAGGAGCGATCGGAGCACCAACTTTCGTATCCCATCTTTCCGGCAAAATTGTCTCATTAGTATAATACTTCAACGGTAAGTACTTTTTCTTCCCATCGGGTAAAATAGTATATGCACCGTAATTCATCAGAAAAAAAATAGCGGTAGGCTTATCTGACTTCGGACGTGTCAAATAGAATTTTACTGTTGCCATAATATATCTGTTTATTTAACTTACGCAAATATAGACAATATTTTATCGACAAAACAAGGATGCGGTAAGAATTGCGGTAAGAAAAAATCTTCTTTTATTTATTTTCTCTTTACAAAAACGATATACAAAACACTCAAAAGTCAAATATAACTCGCTATCTATTAATAAAATAAGATAAAAAGAAAGAAGGACAAAAGTAGTCTCGCCGGGAATCGAACCCGGATCTAAAGTTTAGGAAACTTCTATTCTATCCGTTGAACTACAAGACCAACTCTTTTGAGATTGCAAAAGTATAATCTTTTCCTCAAATAGGCAACCGTTATCGGATGTTTTTCCCGCCTATCCGGAAGCTTCTCATTATTTCCGAAAAAACATGTACGTGTTTCCGGAAAAACATGTACGTCTTTTTCAAAAAACACGTACGTGTTTTCAAGAGCTAATATAACATCAAATAGATCAATCAAATAAGCTTTGCATCACCGATAACGATTTGATTTCCGGAAAATCCGGGAGATGTAGACGGTAATACTCAAGAATACGATGAATAATACGGGCCCGCTCTTGCCGGGAAAAACCATAAAGCGACATATTCTCAAAACTGATACGCAGCAAACGGGAAAAGAAAGCGCTCTCCACCTTATTTAAATAATGCCGATGCATCGGGATATGATCCGTAAACACCCCATTCAACATATCGAAATAATATCCCACCCTATGCGATTCCATATTCGGGAAAATACCGAGATGGTGGAGAAGACCTAACAAGAAAACCATATGAAAATTAGCGATACCTTTATCCGCATACTCCAATAGATGTATGGACTCGTATAAATAATCAAATAAACGGGGATCCGGCTCCGTATCTTTCACGACCCTAAAAAGAACCTCCGAGAGGAAAAGCGCCAATACATTCTTAACCGGATCACAACAAACATCATTCAGCGGAAAACAAATGCGGGTCTCCTTAATCCGGTGCAAGTCCCGCTTATTCAAGTGCTCCACCTCCATTTCCAGAACGGACAAAGGTATAAACAAAGCCTTCGATACCGTGCTTTTCTTCCCTCGGCTACGACTAACCAGATACGAGGCCCGGCCAAACGCCTCCGTATACATATATATAATAGAATATTTATCATTGTAAGGGATCGTATGCAAGACAATCCCCCTCGTTTTACACAACATAATTCGTATCTTTGCGACGATGATTAAGAACAAAGATACTCAAATTAACGTTATACATATAATTAAAGTATAGAATTATGTTGGACTTAACGACCCCTTCTTTATTATTTTCCGCCATATCATTGATATTGTTGGCCTATACGAATCGCTTCCTTTCATACGCCAGCGTAGTGCGTGCCTTGAAAGAAAAGCATCAGCAAACCCATGACCCCAAGGATATCGCCCAGATAGCGAACCTGCGGAAAAGGCTCTATCTGACCCGTTCCATGCAAATATTAGGAATACTCAGTTTGCTGCTCTGCGTGATCGCTATGTTCTTCATTTATGTATCGTGGCAGGTTTTCGCCGCATGGATATTTGGCATAGCCTTATTGCTATTAGCGGCGTCGTTATGTGTATGTATCTGGGAAATAAATATTTCCGTTAAAGCCTTGGAAATTCATCTGGAAGATATAAGTTCTAAAGAGAAGTTAAAACAGTGAGTAGTATTAAATTTTCCTTCGAAATGTTTTGCCAGTTCAGAGAGATCGTCTATCTTTGCACTCGCAATCGGGAAATCACTTTCTTAGAACGCTATAAGTGAGAGCTTTGACATTTTGGCCCATTCGTCTATCGGCTAGGACGCAAGATTTTCATTCTTGAAAGAGGGGTTCGATTCCCCTATGGGCTACAATAAACAGGATTAAAAAACAATAAAGAGAAGATCTAGAAATGGCAAATCATAAGTCATCAATCAAGAGAATCAGACAGACAAACGCAAGACGTTTGCGTAACAGATATTACGCAAAGACAGCTAGAAACGCTATGAAAGTTTTGCGCGCTACTGAAGACAAGAATGAGGCACAAGCTTTATTCCCTAAGGTATGCTCTATGTTGGATAAGCTTGCAAAAAAGAACGTTATCCACAAGAACAAGGCCGGTAATCTGAAATCTAAGTTGGCTAAGCACGTTAATGCGCTAGCATAAGCAGAAGGTAATTACTTTTACAAGTATAAAGCCGGACTCTCAATAAGCCCGGCTTTTTTAAACCTGATGGCCCATTCGTCTATCGGCTAGGACGCAAGATTTTCATTCTTGAAAGAGGGGTTCGATTCCCCTATGGGCTACCAATCAAAAGGAGAGAGATAAGTTTATGGCTTATCTCTCTCCTTTTTTACTACACCCGTCCTTTTTTCGCTATTTTCACATCCCCCACTTCGCTATCTCGATAAAAATCACTACATTTGTTAGATTTTTTTTGAGGACATAGATAATTACAGATTTTAAAGAAAGATAAACTCATGAGTGAAGAAATTAAGAATACTTCTACAGAGTACTCCGCAGATAGTATTCAAGTACTTGAAGGGTTAGAGGCAGTACGAAAAAGGCCATCCATGTATATTGGCGATACCAGCGAGAAAGGTCTCCATCACTTAGTGTATGAGGTCGTAGATAACTCCATAGACGAAGCGCTAGCCGGATATTGTACATACATCGACGTGGTAATCAATGAGGACAACTCGATCACGGTTACCGACGACGGCCGTGGTATCCCCGTGGATATTCATGAGAAAGAAGGTAAATCAGCCTTGGAGGTAGTACTGACAGTGCTGCACGCCGGCGGTAAGTTCGACAAGGGAACCTATAAAGTATCCGGTGGTTTGCACGGTGTGGGTGTATCTTGCGTAAACGCCCTCTCTACTTATCTGAAAGCGGAAGTTCGCAGGAACGGCAAAGTACATATGCAGGAGTTCTCTTGCGGAAAGCCGTTGCACGACGTACAGGTTATCGATAATACGGATAAAACAGGTACTACGATCTCTTTCAAGCCGGACGGTTCTATCTTTACGGTCACGGAATACAAGTATGATATCTTGGCTACCCGTTTGCGTGAATTAGCATTCTTGAACGCAGGTATTACGCTACGTCTGACAGATAAGCGAGTTCTGAAAGAAGACGGTTCATTCAAGTCCGAGGTATTCCATTCGGATGAGGGATTGAAAGAGTTTGTCCGCTATATCGACCGTTCTAAAGAGAAACTGATTCCAGACGTAATCCATATCGTTACCGAGAAGCAGGGTATCCCTGTCGAGGTGGCGTTAACTTATAATACTTCTTACAACGAGAGCGTATTCTCTTACGTAAATGATATTAACACGATAGAAGGTGGTACACACTTAGCCGGTTTCCGCCGGGGTCTGACCCGTACGTTGAAAAAGTACGCCGAGGATTCTAAATTATTGGAGAAAGCCAAGGTGGAGATTCAAGGGGATGACTTCCGTGAAGGTTTGACCGCCGTTATCTCTATCAAGGTAGCCGAGCCTCAGTTTGAGGGACAGACAAAGACGAAGCTGGGTAATAGCGAGGTTACCGGTGCCGTGGATATGGCGATCGGCGAGGCGTTAGGCTATTATTTGGAAGAACATCCGAAAGAGGCGAAAATAATCGTCGACAAGGTGATCTTGGCCGCTCAAGCCCGCCATGCCGCTCGTAAGGCTCGCGAATTGGTACAACGCAAATCTCCGCTGACAGGAGGTGGGCTCCCCGGTAAATTGGCGGACTGTTCCTCTAAAGACGCAGCGATCTGCGAATTGTTCCTTGTCGAGGGAGACTCCGCAGGGGGTACGGCTAAGCAAGGACGCGACCGTAACTTCCAAGCGATCCTACCATTGCGCGGTAAGATATTGAACGTGGAGAAAGCGATGGATCATAAGATCTTCGAAAGCGAGGAAATCCAGAACATCTATCGCGCGATGGGCGTAACCGTCGGTACGGAGGATGACCCGAAAGCGTTGAACATGGAGAAGCTGCGTTACCACAAGGTGATTATCATGACCGATGCCGATGTGGACGGTAGCCACATCGCCACATTGATCTTGACCTTCTTCTTCCGCCGTATGCGTTCCTTGATCGAGAACGGATATGTGTATCTGGCGACTCCTCCCCTCTATTTGTGTAAGAAAGGTAAGGTTGAGGAATATTGCTGGACCGAGCAACAACGTCAGCAGTTCATCTTAAAATATGGAGGAGGCAACGAGAACTCGATCCATACACAACGATACAAAGGTTTGGGAGAAATGAACGACCATCAATTGTGGGATACGACCATGAACCCGGAAAACCGTACGTTAAAGCAAATCACGATCGACAACGCAGCCGAGGCTGACCAAATCTTCGCCATGTTGATGGGTGAAGACGTAGGCCCTCGCCGCGAGTTTATCGAGGAAAACGCTACATATGCTAACATAGATGCTTAAAATCATGAAAGTCCGTCGTCCGAATCTAGAGGCCCTATACAAAGAAGTTGATAATTATATACCGGCTAAAGAAAGCCTTCAACCTCCCCGAATAGGAATATCCGCTAACCGGAGAGACGGACTTTCCTGTATAGCGGAGACCTACGTGCAAGCCGTGCTGGATGCGGGGGGAGCCCCGGTACTTATCCCGGTGATCACGGATCTGAAAGCATTGACCGTACTGGTTTCCGAACTAGACGGATTAGTTATGAGCGGGGGTGGAGACATCAATCCGCTCTATTTGCATGAGGAGCCTATCCCGCAATTGCAAGACGTAGATACGTTACGTGACGAATACGATTTGATCTTGCTTCGCTTGGCCGCTAACCGACAAATTCCGATCATGGGTATTTGCCGGGGGCATCAGATCATGAATGTAGCGTTCGGAGGAAGTGTCTATCAAGACATCCATTCACAAGCCAATCATGCTCTATTGAAACACAGCCAGACATTGGCTCGGGAATATCCGTCGCATACGGTAACACTCGAACCGGGAATGAACCGCCTACGTACTATTTTCAATGGAGATGAACAAATCCTTGTCAACTCTTTCCACCATCAAGCGGTAAAAGAGGTCGCCCCCGGATTTAGAGCGACAGCGACCGCCCCGGATGGAATCAATGAGGCTATGGAACATACGGAGAAAACGATATTCGGTGTACAATGGCATCCGGAGGCCATGGCTCCGCAAGGGGATGAGGCCATGAAAGCCCTATTCGCTTACCATATCGAGAATGCCCGCCGTTTCGCAAAAGCCAAAGCGATCCATCAACGGATCGTGACGATCGATTCCCATACAGATACCCCAATGATCTTTCCCGGTGAATTTAATATCGGGGAGAAAGAAGGAGGGAAAGTGAATCTTCCTTTTATGGAAGAAGGGCGTATCGACGCGACCTTTATGGTCGCCTATATCCCGCAAGGTAAACGAGATGAGGCATCCTTACAGGCAGCGACAGCGTATGCGATAGAACGGCTGAATCAAGTAAAACGCCAGCAAACCTTACATCCGGACCGGATGGTTATAGCGACTACCCCCCAAGAGATCCGGACGATTAAGGCGCAAGGGAAAAAAGTGATCTGCCTCGGCATCGAGAACGGGTACGCTTTAGGGAAGCTGGTCGAAAACCTACGAATGTTCAAGGAGATGGGAGTTTCTTATATCACCTTATGCCATAATGGGGATAACGATATTTGTGATTCCGCTAGAGGAAAACAGGAATGGAAAGGACTAAGTCCTTTCGGTAAGGAAGTGGTAAAAGAGATGAACCGATTAGGAATCATGGTTGATATCTCGCATGCGGCGGAAAGTACCTTTTATCAGGTACTGGAAGTGAGCGAGACGCCAATCATAGCCTCCCACTCTTCCGCACGTGCGCTTTGCGATCATCCCCGCAATTTAACGGATGATCAACTGAAAGCGCTGGCCGCTCAAGGGGGTGTCGCCCAAATCTGCCTATACAAAGGATTCATCAATAAGGAAGAGGAAAAAGCTTCTTTAAGCGACGCTATCCGCCATATCAATCATATCGTGGATTTAATCGGTATCGATCATGTAGGAATCGGCTCGGATTTTGACGGAGACGGGGAACTGATCGGTTGCTCGGCTACCAATGAGTTGATTAACATTACCGTCCGACTTTTAGAAGAAGGATATACAGAAGAAGATATACGGAAAATATGGGGTGGGAACTTGCTAAGGGTTATGACCGCTATACAAGATTTTCCAAACAAATAGCAAACGAAAACAACTACATATTATGAAAAATATCTTATACACAGCAATATGCGCCTGTAGTATCTTATGTGGAGCACAGGCACAGACACCCGGATCGGAAGTCCCCAACTTAAAAAAGCTATATGAGTTGACAGACTCTTGCGATGTAAACGTGCGGGCACGATTCTCCCCATTGATCGGGGTTTCCGCCAGTATCTCAAGTGGTGCTTCCCGGGTAGGGGCCACCTATATCCAATCCATCGTAAAGGCAGGGGGAACTCCGATTATCATCCCGGCTGTTACTGACGGTAAAGTACTCAGGAATATCGTATCGAATTTAGACGGGTTAGTTCTTATAGGAGGAGCGGATGTAAACCCTCTATGGTATGAGGAGGAGCCTCGGGAAAAGCTGGAGGAAGTCGATCCGGTACGCGATTTGTATGAGTTGAAACTAATCAAGATGGCTACCGATCAAAATATTCCCGTCTTAGGCATATGCCGGGGATTGCAACTGTTGAATGTAGCGTTTGGCGGTACGCTTTACCAAGACATCCCCTCACAACGTGGCGATCATTCTGTCAAGCATAGGCAAGATTTACCCAGTTCGTATGGCTCACACCGTGTCTTTGTTGACGCGAACTCACAGCTAGCCTCTATTCTAGGGAAAGATACCTTAGCCGTAAACTCTCTTCATCATCAAGCGATCAAGGAGTTGGCGCCTATCTTCAAGGCTACCGCTTATGCGCCCGACAGTATTATCGAGGCTATCGACGCTTATCCGAATCGATCCATCATGGGAGTTCAATGGCATCCGGAAGCGTTGACTTACGGAGGCGACACTACGATGTTAAGGATATTCCGCCATCTGATAGGAAAGGCCGAGACTTTCCACCAAGCCAAAGAGATGCACAAGCATTTCCTTTCCGTAGATACACATACCGATACTCCTTTCTGGTTCAAACGTGCCGGATTCAGCATCGCGGACCGGGAACGTAACCGGGTAAACATCCCTAAGATGCAAGAAGGGAAACTAGACGGGGTGTTCCTTGCGGCCTTCATCGGACAAGGTAAACGTGATGAGGTCTCTTTACAAGAAGCCGTACAAAAAGTAACAGGCTTGATCGAAGGTATTCGCAAGCAAGCTGAATTGAATAAGGATTTATGTGGCATCGCCATTACGAACCAAGACTTCATCCGCTTGAAGAATGAAGGGAAAAAAGCGTTCTTTATCGGTATAGAGAATGGATACGGCATTGGTAAGGATCTGGCGAATATCGCTAAGTTCAAGGCGATAGGTGTCAATTATATCACGCTCTGCCACTCCTACGATAACGATATTTGCGACTCATCCACCCATACCAAGAAAGAATGGGACGGTTTAAGTCCGTTTGGTGAAGAGGTTGTGAAAGAGATGAATCGCCAAGGTATCATGGTGGATATGTCTCATGCCTCTGAGAAGTCATTTTGGGATGTTATCAAATTGTCCAAGGCCCCGATCATCTGCTCGCATTCCTCATCCATGGCGATGTGCAAGCACGACCGTAACCTGACCGACGAACAACTAAAGGCCCTTGCCCAAAATGGAGGCGTAGCGCAAGTTTGCTTGCTCGACCGCTATATCAATGAGGATTATAAAAACGCGAGCCTTACCGACGCGATCGAACATATCGATCATATGGTGAAAGTCGCCGGTATCGATCATGTAGGTATCGGCTCTGATTTTGATGGCGGTGGCGGAATTATCGGTTGCGAAAGTGACAACGATTTCATACAGATCACTGTTAAATTAATAGAGAAAGGATATACAGAGGAAGATATCGCCAAGATATGGGGTGGAAACTTGATGCGTGTATTAGACGAGGTTCAAGCGACTGCCTCCGTAAAAACATTATAAACAAAACAGATTTATGATCAGATTATTTTTTGCGTTATTGAGTTTTGCTCTTTTATCATGTGGAGCCAAAGGAACCAAAGAGACAGGTAATATGCCGGAGATCAAAAAACAACCGATCGCCTCAGCTGTTCCCGATTTCAACGCAGACAGCGCTTACGCCTATGTAGCGAACCAAGTCGCTTTTGGTCCCCGTGTACCTAACACGGCGGCTCATAAAGCATGCGGGGATTACTTAGCATCTGAATTGAAGCGCTTTGGCGCCAAAGTCTACCAACAGGAAGCGATACTGACCGCCTACGACGGAACGAAGCTGGAAGCGAGAAACATCATAGGCTCGTTTGATCCGGAGAATAGTAAACGTGTTTTACTATTCGCGCATTGGGACAGCCGTCCCTATTCGGACCACGATCCCGATCCTTCCAAGCACCGGACCCCATTGGACGGGGCGGACGATGGCGGTAGCGGCGTAGGTGCCTTATTGGAGATCGCCCGCCAAATCGGACAAAAAGCCCCGGGTATCGGCATCGATATTATTTTCTTCGATGCGGAGGATTATGGTACGCCGGAGTTCGTAACCGATTATACACCGGATAGCTGGTGCCTAGGTACCCAGTTCTGGGCAAAAAATCCGCATGTCCCTAATTATACGGCGGAATACGGAATCTTATTGGATATGGTGGGCGGCAAGAACGCCACGTTTTTCAAGGAGCAACAATCCTTACGTGCGGCAGCCCCGATCGTCGAGATGGTATGGAGCGCGGCCCGCGATCTGGGATATGGCAAATATTTCATTAACGCCGCAGGTGGAGCCATCACAGACGATCACCAATATGTGATTAGCGGACGTAATATCCCGAGTATCGACATCATTAACTACGACCCTGAGTCTAAAACAGGTTTCGCCAGTTATTGGCATACTCAAAAAGATAATATGGAGAATATAGACCGTGAGACTCTAAAAGCTGCCGGTCAAACCGTACTGGAAGTAATATACAATCGATAAAATACTGATAAAATGACAATCAATGAACTTCAAGACAATGTAATCGAAGAATTCTCAGTCTTCGATGATTGGATGGATAAATATGCGTTATTAATAGATCTGGGAAACTCCCTTCCCCCGCTCGATGAGAAATATAAAACGGAAAGCAACTTGATCGAGGGTTGCCAAAGCCGGGTTTGGTTCCAAGCGGATTATGCAGATGGAAAGATTATTTTCCAAGGAGAAAGCGACGCCGTGATCGTAAAAGGTATCGTATCCCTTTTGATCAATATCCTATCCGGCCATACCCCGCAGGAGATACTGGATGCCGATCTTTACTTTATCGACAAGGTAGGATTAAAAGAGCATTTATCCCCTACTCGTTCCAACGGGTTGGTAGCGATGGTGAAGCAAATGCGTCTGTACGCAATGGCTTACCGGGCAAAGGAACAACAATAAAAATAGGTGTTTTCACACGTATATAGGCACGAGCCGATACGTATATACGTGTAAGCCTACACCGATATAGGCATAGCCTCATACGTATATACGCATAAGGTTATGCCTATATACGTATTAAAAACCTAGTGTAAGCTGCTCCGGTAAAAGCGTGAATGTCTTGCGATGATAAGGCGTGATTCCGTGGGTACGAATCGCTTCCCTGTGGACCTTGGTAGGATAACCTTTATTGTCCAGCCAATGATAAGCGGGGTATTCCAAGGCCAATTCATTCATATAATCATCACGATAGGTTTTAGCCAATATAGAGGCGGCGGCGATACTCAGGTATTTGCCATCGCCTTTTACTACGGTCGTATGCGGAATATCGGGATAAGGGGTAAAACGGTTTCCATCGATCAATAAATGTTCCGGCCGTACTTTCAGTTGCTCGATCGCACGATGCATAGCCAAGAAAGAAGCCTTTAAGATATTAATCTTATCGATCTCTTCCGGACTGACGATGCCTACCGCCCAAGCGATCGCCTCACGTTCGATGACAGGACGAAGCTTATACCGTTTCTTCTCGCTTAATTGCTTGCTATCGTTTAAATCCTCATTCTTAAAATCTTCCGGAAGAATCACGGCGGCGGC
>ENA-OQIE01000523-OQIE01000523.1-human-gut-metagenome-genome-assembly--contig:-NODE-523-length-25156-cov-7.597113_pt1 | contig 25156 bp, 20 predicted proteins | sample MGYA00242569_ERZ504731 | MGnify/ENA primary metagenome ERZ504731 (study PRJEB26092, sample SAMD00036208) | human gut metagenome | host: Homo sapiens | study: EMG produced TPA metagenomics assembly of...
GCGCTCCTTCGACGTTAATTGAAGGGTACCGCCTCGCGGTGACATCGTTTTTATGTCAACCTTGGTCTAACAGAGCCTTTTAAAAAGCGGCGATTTGCGACCCTATCCGCCCCGATGCAGTGCGAACAGCACGCGGAAAGTCGCGTTTGTACCCCCGATGAACTGCACATTCGCGTAAAATAACCCCATTATGGGCAAATGGTGTCCAGGTAGTTTGCAGCACGGCATCTGGGGGAGGGGCATGTCGGACGCGCGTTCGCTGAAAAAAACAGTTCAATCGCATGCTCGCCACGTTGCTGGTGGCCCTTGCTGTTGCCGGAGCCGTAACGTATGCCTGGTACATCTACAACGCCAACCGTCATATCACCGACGTCAAGATGGCCGCGGGCACGGGCGTAACCTTCCTCATCTCCAACGAGTACGACGGCGAATACAAAACCAACGCCGGTTTAAGCTTTGCGGGCCTGCTCGATCCCGTCTCGACCGACAACGTGCTCAACGGCTTTCAAAAGGTAACGGGCTTTACCGGCGGAACCACGCAGGACTCGCTGTTTGCCAGCATGTTTGGCGCGGCCGAGCACTCCGACTACTACAAGACCTCCCTGTACCTGGCCACCAACTCGGCCGCAACCGACGTGTACCTGTCGGGCATCGACTTTGCCGAGCAGGATTCGGCAAGTCCCATTTCCACCGCCCTTCGCGTGGGGCTGGTCACTTATGCCCCGGGCAAAAGCGATACCGTTACGGGCCAGTACGTCTTTGAGGTCTCGGGCGAGCACAATCCCCAGGCGCGCTACAACACGCTCGATGGCAAGGACATCGGCGAAAACGAGCAGAACCACCTGGTGCTCGACAGCAGCCGCTCCGACGGCGCCACGGTCCATTTTGACCAGCTGACCAGCGCAAACTTCTGCGACTACAACGAAGACACCGGCATCGTGGGCCTCAAGGAGGCCACGACCAAGATCTGCAGCCTGCCAGCCGCTGCCAAGGGCGCCGACCGTAGCACGCCCGTGCGCGTGGATGTGTACGTGTGGTTGGAAGGCTGCGACCCCGACTGCACCAACAACCTAGCCGCCACCAGCCTGCAATCGCTGGCGCTGCGCTTTGCCGGCAAACGTTCGTAAGGGGGCTAGGGATGAGTGCATCGAACATCAAAGATGTCCTAGGTTCGCGCCGTCGCATGGTTGCCGCGGCCGCATGGATGTTGGTGCTGGTAGCTGCCCTGAGCGCCGCCACCTACGCCTGGTTTAGCAACTCGCGCTACACCAACGTGACGCCCGTGGCGCATACGGTAAGCGACGAGAGCTCCGATCTGCAGATTGGCCTTTCGGCCAACGGGCCCTGGGACACGACGGCCACGCTTGCCGCCGCTGACAAGACGCTCTATCCCATCTCGACGTCAGACCTTGCCCGCTTTTGGCGCGGCACGTTCCAAAACGCCGCGGGCATCACGACCGACTACGCCGACTGCACCGCGCAGCTGGACGGCTATGCTCTTTCGGGGACGCTGTACCTTAAGGGCGGCGACAGCGCGCTCAACGTGTACCTGTATCCGGGCCAGATGAGCGTGACGAGCGACCCACAGCTGCTGGCCGCGCTGCGCCTGGGTCTGGTAATTACGACCCAGTCGGGTACGCAAACGCATATCTTTACCTGCGACGACCTGGGCAGCACCGCGGGTGCCACCAGCAGGCGCACCACCGCGCAAGACGGCGTTGTCGTGGCAGCGGGCGCCTCGGGCTGGACCTACACCGCCGACCCTGCGCGCTCCATAAGCGCCTACAGCATGGACGGCACCGGTGACACGCCCGCGGCGCGCGCGGGCGCCACGCCCATCTGCACGCTGGTCGCCAACGAGGTGGCAAGCGTTCGCTACGTTGTGTACATGGAAGGCTGCGACGCCAATTGCATCGACGAGGCCCAGGCCCGCGATGTGGTGTTGCAGCTTGCCTTTGCCGCGGCCAAGGCATAAGGGGGCGAGCGATATGGAAGATCAGAGGTGTATGCCAGCAGATAACTGCGAGGGCAAAACCCAGAATACGGAACCCGCGGTCTCCTCCAGCGCCGCCGCCCACCGCCACGCCCGCCGCGCGCGTGCCTACATCGCGCTCGTTATGGTGGCGCTCGCCGCCACTTTGGGAGCCGCGACCTATGCCTGGTTTACCAACAACATGAAGGTCAACACCAACTCGGTGAGCGTGCACAGCGACACGTCCAAGCTGGTGCTGGAGCTGGGTGACGCCGACCGCGGCAGCTGGTCGCAGCAGGGCGACGTTTCCCTAACTTCCACCGCGAACGGCGCCGTGACGCTCTACCCGGTCTCGACCTTTGACCTCAACGGCTTTGCTGCCTGCGCGCAAAACAACTCTGCCGGTGACGCTACGGTATTTGAGCAGGCAAAAGACAATGGCTCTGCCTACTATCACGGCTGGATCGACCTGCGCCCCACCATCACGGGCACGGGCGCCAGCAAGGTCAAGGGCAAGGTGAGCCTGTATCTTGCCGAGTCGCTGGTCCCGCGGGGTGCCGACGCAGAGCTGCTGCGCGCGGCCCGCGTGGGGATAAAGATCTCGAGCGGCAACCAGGTGCTTGCCACCAACATCTTTGAGCTCGACAGCTCCGACGGCGGCCATCGCGACGAGCACCCCGCGACCGCGCCTGCGGGTCTGGCGGGCTACACCGAGGGCATGCTTCTGGGCTGGCAAAACGGCCAGCTCGCTTGCGGTGCCAACGTGACGCAGGACCCGGCCGCCTTTACGTTGGACACGAGCGAGATAGCCGCGCGTCCGCAAAACACGCTCGCCACGCTGGGGCTTGGCCAGACCTATCGTCTGGATATCTATTACTACATCGAGGGCACCGACCCCGATAGCGCCGACTATCTGCATCAAGACCCGGGCACACTGCACCTGGCGCTCTTTGCGACCTTGGACGGTGAGTAGCCATGACGCATAAGCAACCCGCCGCCAACTGCACGCCCGCCACCGGCAAGCCCAGCGCCGCCGCCCCCGCCGACACCGACCTACGCCGCAAGCTCACCACCACTGTGGTTCTGGTGCTGTTTGCGCTGGTGGCGATAGCCATGGCAACGTTCGCCTGGTTCTCCATCGCCGATAGCGCCAAGACCCGCATGCTCATGATCGACGCCAATGCCGACGGTTCGCTGCGCTTTGACCTGGACGAGCATGCCACGTTCGACGAATACGTCCACAGCTTGGGCTTCGACCAGATCTCGGCGCGCATCGCCAGCGAAAAGGGCGTGGACATCGATGCGTCTAAGCTCAAGCCCGTCACCACGAGCGACTACCAGACCTTTACCTTCGAGGACGGTTCCACCGCCGACCCCGCCACCGGCGCCTACCTGGAGTTTACGTTGCACTTTATGAGCAGCACGGACCTGCGCGTGCGCCTGACCGGCCAGGACGGCGACAACGGCGCATCCGGCACGCGGTTTAGCTCCGACACGCAGGGCATGGCCAGCGCCATGCGCATGAGCTTTACCGCCGACGGTCAGACCTGGGTCTACAACCCCAACGGGGGCGGCGGCTCATCCGGCACGGCCACCGTCTTTGGACTCGACTCGGGCACGGCTACTGCGGCCAGCGACATGTTCGACCTCATAACAGAAAAGGACAAGCCGGTAACCGTTCGCATATGGCTCGAGGGAACGGACCCAAATTGCACTAATATGCTAAAGGGAGCTAACTATTCAGTATCGATGCGCTTTGAGGGCATCGAGGAACAGTAGATATGCACGGCGGCCACCGGGCCGCGCACGACCTAGACAGACACGGTAGTAAGGGACATCATGCAATCTGTTAAAAAAGCCGCATCCATCGCGTTGAGCGTCGTCATGTGGATCATCATCCTGGTGGCGGCCCTGTATGCGTTTACCACGCTCGCCACGCACGAGGACGGCAGCGTCTCCGACATCGCCGGCTTCACCCCGCTCGCCGTGCAGTCCGACTCCATGGCGCCCACATTTAACAAGGGCGACCTCATCATCATCCAAAAGTGCGACACCTCCAAGCTCGAGGTGGGCGACATCGTGACGTTCCATACCATCATCGACAACGAGTACGCGCTCAACACGCACCGCATCGCCGCGATCGACGAGGTCAACGGCATGCGCAGCTTTACCACCAAGGGCGATAACAACAACGTGGCCGATACGCACATCATCAGCGATGGCGACATCGTTGGTAAGTACCTGTTCGCGTTGCCGCAGATGGGCAAGGTCATGGACTTCCTGTCCAGCTCCATGGGCTTCCTCATTGTGATCGTGCTGCCCATGCTGCTGTTCTTTATCTACCAGGTGTATCACCTCATCGTGGTGGGCATGAACCTCAAGCGCGCTATGGCCGAGGAGGACCGCCTGGCCGCCGCGGCCGCTATCGTGGACGCCGAGGACAAGGGTGACACCGCCGTCACGGCCGATAACGCCGCCGAGCAGCTCGCCCAGGCCGAGGCCAAGCTCGAGGAAGCCCGTCGTCTGAAGGCCGAGGCCGAGGCGGCGATGAACGCGACCAAGCAGGAGGGTACCGACGGTGAGTGAGTTTCTGGGATTTGCCTGGGAGCTGTTGGCAAAGGTCGTCTACAACGTCGTTGCCGTCGTGAGCTCCATCCTTAACCTGTTGGTGTTTGGCTGGGTCGAGTACTTCAACATCTTTATGACCTACTTCACCACGTTTGACCTGGTGGGCAAGATCGGCGCGGTCATTCTGCTTGCCATGCTCATCGCGGTCCCCGTGCTGATTGTGGCCATTCTGGTCCACCGCTACCGCACCAACCGCCGCCTGCATCGCGACGACACGTCCAACAAGGCGCTCTATCGCGAGATCGGCCGCCTGAACAAGCAGGTGCTCGACCTCATGGACGAGAAGAACAAGCTGCTGGCGCTCAAGGTCAACGCCATGGGCGGCACCAAGCAGATTCCGTACGTGGGCGCCTCTGCCCTGGCCGACGACCACCTGCCCACGGTGGGCAACGTGGTGGGCGCCGCCGCGGGCGCGCCTGCGGGCGAGGGCGCCACGGCCGCCGTGGTGTCGGGCAACGCGTCGCTCGCGCTCGATGGCGATGGCGTCAAGGATGCCGCGGCCGCCATGGCCAAGGCCACCGTCGAGGCCAAGACCCTTGCCGAGGAAAAGGAAATCGCCCAGGCCAACCGCTTCCCCAAGCTGTCCCTTGTGGACCTTAAGTACCGCGACTGGGAATCGCCGGCCTACGACGATGCCATCTCGCTGGAGGACTTTGTCGACAGCTTCCGCGCGTTCGCCTGCAGCCAGATGAAGCTCTACTACACGCCCGAGGTCATCCGCCGCTTTGTGGCCGGCATGGCCGCCTCCAAGCTGCTGATCCTGGAGGGCATCTCGGGTACCGGTAAGACGTCGCTGCCCTACAGCTTTAGCCGCTACCTGGACAACCCCGCGACCATCGTGTCAGTGCAGCCGAGTTTTCGCGATCGCACCGAGGTACTGGGCTACTTTAACGAGTTTTCCAAGCGCTTTAACGAGACCGAGTTCCTCCGTGCAGTGTACGAGGCGGGCCTTCGCCAAGACCCGTCCATGATCGTGCTCGACGAGATGAACCTCGCCCGCGTGGAGTACTACTTTGCCGAGATCCTGTCGGTGCTCGAGATGCCCAGCCACGACGAATGGGTGCTCGACCTGGTGCCTACCCAGTGGGCCGCTGACCCCAAGGGCCTGCACGACGGTAAGCTCACCATTCCCGACAGCCTGTGGTTTATCGGCACGGCCAACAACGACGACTCCACCTTTACCATCACGGACAAGGTGTACGACCGCGCGATCCCCATTGAGCTCAACGAGCGCGCCGACGCGTTTGAATGCGAGCCGCACGAGCGCGTGCACGTGACGGCCGAGCATCTGCAGTTTCTGTTCCAGAAGGCAAAGGTCGAGTACGTGATCGACGAGGAGCTGCTCCAGAAGATGCACAAGCTGGACCAGTACCTGCAGACCCGCTTTAAGCTGGCCTTTGGTAACCGTATCATCAAGCAGATGTACGACTTTATCCCCGTGTACGTGGCGTGCGGCGGCACCGAGCTGGGCGGCATGGACTACATCATCGCCCGCAAGGTGCTCAAGAAGTTTGAGTCCATGAACGTGAGCTTTGTGCGCGACGAGATGAAGGGCCTGATCGAGTACATCGAGAAGACCTTTGGCGAGGGCGGCTTGCCCGATTCCGTCATGTATCTGCAGCGGATCCAGAACTTCTACTAATGCCGTAAGCGCGGGGCGTGGGACAAGATAATCAGTAGCGTTTGCCCTACGTGACGTCGCCCCGCCCCTTTCCGATCGATCCAACCTATGGAGCAACCCATGTCCGAGACCATTCAGGACCTCTATACCAGCTTCTCCGAGCAGATGGAGCCCATCCAGGAGGACAGCCGCTACTTCCGCTATCTGTTTGAGATGGCGCAGGCCTCGGGCACTACGATCGAACAGCAGCGCGAGGAGCTCGTCAAGGTGGTGGACGAGGAGTGGATCAGCATGATCGAGGACTCGCTCGACGCCATTAACACCATCATCGAAAATCCGCGCCGCTTCATCACCACCGAGGAAGAGGTGGTGCCGGTCTCGCTCGCCAAAAAGATCAGCGCCGACAGCGTTCGCCATCTGAGCCAGAACACGCAGTTCCTGGCGCCGAGCGACGATGGTGACGTCCACCCCACGCGCATCCTCAACGTCAGTACCGTCGAGACGTACGACCTGTACGAGAACCGCTTTATCTACCACCTGATTCAGCGCCTGCTGACGTTTGTGGACAAGCGCACCGACGTGATCTTTTGGTCGACGGGCAACGAGATCCGCAACCGCTTTAAGATGCACAGCAAGATCGACGATGCGTACGAAGAAATCGAGTACAACGTCGAGATGACGGTCAAGAATCGCCAGAGCTTTGCCGAGAACGACGCCGACAACATGGACGTCTTTATGCGCATCGACCGCGTGCGCCGTCTGGTCATGGCACTGCGCGGCGCGTCGTTCTGCCAGATCATGAACGGATGCAGCGCGGTTCGCAGCCCCATTCAGCGCACCAACCTCATCATGAAGGACCCCAACTACCGCAAGTGCTACCAGCTGTGGCAGTTTATGGAGCGCTACGACAAGGTGGGCTACAACATCGACGTGCAGCAGCAGGCGCTGGCGTTTGATGACGAGTACATGGTGCAGATGTACACCAACCTCATCAACAACTACACCGTCTTTAAGAGCCTGACCGACGACGAGCGCAACCTGCAGGAGCTCGAGAACGTGCATCCCGAGCCGGTGGCGCCCAAGTTTATTAAGGAGATTAAGGAGGTGCAGGTCGATAGCCCCGACCTGCCCGATGTCGAGGTCCGTCGCGTGTTTGTGGAGGAGGTCACGCAGGCTCAGCTGGATGCCGAGCAGGCGCTGGCCGAGGCCCGCGAGCAGATTGAGGAGCTGCAGGGACAGCTGAAGTCCTGGAAGGTGCAGGCACACGCGCTGACCGACGAGCGCGACGACCTGGCCGATGAGCTGGACGAGGCCAAGGCGCGCGAGCTGGCGCTGACACAGCGTGCTCAGATGGCCGAGGCCGATGCCGAGGAGCTGCGTGGCTCGCTGGAGGATGTCGAGGCCGGCAAGAAGGCTGCCGAGGATGCTGCGGCAGAGGCACGCTCGACCGCGGCGGCGCAGCTGGCGCAGATGCGTGCCGAGGCCGATGCCGAGGTGGTTGCCGCCCGTGCCGACGCGGACGCCAAGGTTGCTGCCGCCGAGCAGGCGGCCGCCGAGCAGGTCGCGCAGGTCAAGAGCGAGTCCGCCGCGGCTCTGGCTGCCAAGGCGGCGGCCGATGCCGCCGAGCTGCAGGCCACCAAGGACGCTGCTGCGGCCGAGCTTGCCGGCGTGCGTGAGGCCTCTGCCAAGGAGGTGGCTGCACTGCATGCCAAGCTGGATGCCGCCGAGCTGCAGATTGAGGAAGCGCAGCTGACGGCCGAGCGCGATGCCCGTGCTGCGGCCGAGGCGGCCGATGCCGCCGTGGCCGAGGCGGAGCAGAAGCTCGCCGATACCGTCGCCGCGGCCGAGGAGAAGGTTTCCGCTGCTCAGCAGGCAGCCGATGCTGCGATCGATGCCGCCCGTGCGGCCGCCGATTCTGCCGTCGAGCAAGCTGCGGTGGACGCCAGCGAGAAGGTCGCCGCAGCCGCTACCGAGCGCGATGCCGCCACGCGTGCCGCCGAGGAAGCCCGTGCCGACGCCGACGCGCGTATCGCCGCGGCCGAGCTCGAGGCGGGGGAGCGCATTGAGCAGGAACTCGCCGCCGCCACGGCCACGCACGAGCACGAGCTCGAGGCCGTCCGCGCGGAGATGCAGCAGCGCTTGGACTTGTTGGCGCAAGAGCTGGAGCAGGCCGAGCGCAATCGTGAACGTGCCGAGCGCCGTGCCGAGGGCAACAGCCTGTCGCGCTGTCTGTTGGCCCGCCTGCGCGGCGAGGCTGGCGAGCTGGCTGCGGGTGCCGAGGGCGACGCGGGTGCCGCGACCGATGCCGCGCCTTCTGCAAAGGATGCCGCCGACGCCGCCGACACTGCGCTTTCCGCAAGGGACGACGACAAGTGATGAAGCACGTGCTTCGTGTGATCAACGTGCTGGCGACCATGGTGATCCTGGTCGCCTTTGTGGTGCTGCTGCGCACGGTGTTCACGCCCGCCGGCGAGATTCCCACCATCATGGGCTACGGCTTTATGCGCACGCTGACCGGCTCGATGGAGCCGGCGATTCCCGTGCATTCGTTTATCGTCGTCGATACCGACAACAGCCAGGTCTACCAGGTGGGCGATATCATCACCTTCCATTCGTCCGATGACGCGCTGGAGGGTTCGCTCAACACGCACCGCATCGTATCCGTGGAGGCTGCGTCCGACGGCTCGCCGGTCTACCACACCAAGGGCGATGCCAATCCGGTCGAGGACGTCGCGCCCGTGTCCGCCGCCGATGTGGTGGGCCGCGTGGTCTTTGTCTCGGCAGGCCTGGGCGTGGTGGTGTCGCTGCTCACCAATCCGCTGCTGTTCTTTCCGTTCATCGTGGTGCCGTTGATTGTGCTGCTGGTGCTCGAGATTCGCCATATGGTCAAAACCACACAAGAGGTGGCACGCGCCGAGGACGAGGCCGCCCTGCGTGCTGCCGTGGAGCAGATTCGCGAAAAGCGTCGTAGCGAGCAGGAAGGCCAGGACGACGCTAAGGAGCAGAGCGACAGCGAGCATACTGGGGGAAGTGTGGAAACCGACCCCGGCGCCCTAGACGATTCCAACCGATCGGCATAGCTCTTCAGTGCCTTTCGTCCCTGCAAATTGGACGCCCGTAGATGTTCCGAATCGTCTGCTTTTTCATACCAATATTCGTGCTACAGTTTGAGCGCTTTGTTGCCAATTGATTTCGGGGGAGTGGAATGGAGCAGGAGCGCTCAGCGCAGCGTGCACGCAAAAAGGCTTCGGTACCGATGACGGCGGCGTCCGATTTTGTCGTGCCCGAGGGAACTGACGAGCTCAGCCGCAGCACCCGCCGTGCATGGCGCGAGCGCCTCAACGATGCGTCGTCGCGCAAGATGATTACGGGCGTTCTGGCCACGCTGGCGGGCGGTTCGTTTTGGGGTTTTTCGGGCACCAGCGCGAGCTTCCTGTTCGATACTTATCACGTTGATACCCTGTGGCTTATGAGTGTGCGCCAGATTCTCGCCGGCCTGCTCTTTATGGCCGTGGTGGTCACGCGCGATCGCGAGCGTCTGGTTAGGCTCTGGACCACGCCCGCCGACCGTAGGCAACTGCTGCTTTTTACCGCTTTTGGCCTGCTGTTCAACCAGTTCTGCTATCTTTCGGCCGTGCGTCTGACCAATGCCGGAACCGCGACGGTGCTCCAGTGCCTGCAGCTGGTCATCATCATGGGTTACGCCTGCGTGGTCGATCGCCGCATGCCGCGCGCTCGCGAGACGATCGGCATTGGTCTGGCCCTCGGTGGCACCTTTTTAATCGCTACCGGCGGCGATCCGACCAGTTTGAGCATATCGCCGCTTGGTCTGGTCGCAGGCCTTATGTGTGCGGTTAGCGCAGCCTGTATGGCGGTGATTCCCGCCAAGATTCTGCCCGAATACGGCAGCCCCATCGTTACAGGCTCTGCCATGCTCACAGCGGGCGTGGTCTCGTGCGTCTTCGTGCAGCCGTGGGCTCATATGCCGGCGCTCGATGCTGCCGGTATCGAGGCGCTCGCGGTGTTTGTGGTCATTGGCTCGTTTTTTGCCTACATGCTGTATATGCAGGGCGTTAAGGACATCGGCTCGGTGCGTGCGAGCCTCATCGGAACCGTGGAGCCGGTCTCGGCGACCATCACCAGCGCCGTTATGCTGGGCACGGTATTTTTGCCGACCGACTTGATTGGCTTTGCCATGATTATCGTGATGATGTTCCTGACGGTATAGCTTACGCCGCTGCCTAGACGGACACGGTGTTGCACCACAATTCCGCGAATTGGTGCCTGCATCTGGAGTTTAACTGACGATGCCAAATATGTCATAAACTAATAGCGTTATTGACTTTTAGTATTGCGAGGACTCCTCTATGGCTGGTAACCACTTTAAGAACGGCGACGGCGAGCGCCCTGCAGTTCCGCCGTGTTCAAATGGGACTGGAAACGCTGACGTACCGAGTGGATCCAGCCAAAACGGTGCTGGCAACCGTACGTCTCCGGGCGAAACGGCGATGTTTGCCGCTCTGTACGAACAGTCTCAAAAGGCAAAACAGGCTGGTCGCGTAGGCAGGCAGGCATTTCCGGGCGGGGCGGGCTCTGCGGCTTCGTCGGCCGGGGTCCGTCCGGCGCCAACGGGCGGTGCAAATGTCGCCGGCTCCACTGGCCCCGCTAACAACGCTCATCGCGCCCACAACGCCGGCCCCGTCAACTCTGCCAATCCCGCCAATAGTGCTTCTTCTGCTGGAGACGCAGGGCTTACGGGTAACCTAGGCACTATCTATACGGGCGCTTCCGAAACCGGCACGTTTGCCCGTCTCAATGACGACGGTGCCGAGTTTAAGGGCTCGGGCTCTAAAGAAGATTATTACGTTTTTGGCTTGAACTACGGCGGTGATTCCTCGACGAGCCCGACCTCGAACGGCCTGGTTCGCCATCGCCATCGCAAGGGCGAGCGCAAGAAGCGCCGCGTTGCAGCCGTTGTTGCTGTCATCGTCGCGGTGGTTCTTGTCGCTTTTGGCGTGAGTGGCTTCATGCTGTTTAACTCGGCAAAAACCGTGAAGAGCCAGGCAAAGGAAACAGTCGAGATCGTCGGCGGCCTTAAGGACAAGGTCACGTCGGGCGATTTTTCGACCCTGCCCGACGATGCGAAAAAGATCGACGAGCTCTGCAGCAGCATGAAGAAGGAGACCTCGAGCCCGGTGTGGACGATGGCTTCGTTCATTCCGGTGTACGGCGGCGATATTAACGCCGCCCGCACCATGGTCGACGCTCTGTCCGATGTTTCGAGCGGCGCGCTGGTCCCCATGGCCGATAATCTCGCTCAGGCAACGCCCGGTAAGCTGTTCCAGGACGGGACAATCAACGTGTCCGCGCTGCAGGCGGTCGCCGATTCGCTCTCCGATAGCTCGAAGGCGTTCAAGAGCGCCAACAAAAAGGTGCAGGGTATTGGCGATACGCATATCGCCCAGGTAACCGAGCTGGTCGATAAGGCAAAGGACGGCTTTGCCACCCTGGACGGTGTAGTCGACGCGGCAGAGAAGATTGCCCCCGTTCTGCCCCAGATGCTCGGCGCCAACGGCCAGACGCGCCATTATCTTGTGCTCGCGATGAGCAATGTCGAGATCCGCGCCTGCGGCGGTTTCCCGGGTTCTCGCGGCGTGATGTCGGTAACAGATGGCAAGCTCGAACTGGGTGATTTTGTCAAAGTCGACATGATGAAAGAGCCTTTGAGCCCGCTTCCCATCACCGATGAAGAGGCAAACTTGTTCACGACCGGATGGGGCCTGACCGGATTCAACACGCTCGGATACACGATGGGCGACGTTACGATGACACCCGATTATCCGCGTGCGGCTCAGCTTGCCAGCGATATGCAGAAGGCCATTGTCGGAGATGACATCGACGGCGTATTTGCAGTCGATCCGGTATTTTTGCAGTATATGCTCGGCATTGTGGGCGGCACGCAGCTTCCCGACGGTACCGTCGTCGATGGAAGCAACGCTGCAAAGGTGCTGCTGCACGATATTTATTGGAATTACCCGGTTGAGGAACAGGACGCCATTTTTGCGGCGGTTGCCGGCTCGGCTTTTAACAAGATCGTGGACGAACTGGGCTCCAGCGATATTACTAAGATCGCTGGAGCCATCGAAAAGGGTGCTTCCGAGGGTCGCATCCTCATGTATTCGAGAAACGATGACGAGGAAAAGGCCGCGAAGGCCCTTGGCATTTCCGGCGCTCTCCAAAACGATGCGTCTGAGGCTCCGATCTTGGGCGTCTTTGTGAACAACTACAGCTATTCAAAGATGGATTGGTTCCTTGATAAGCGAGTCACCATCGATTCTTCGGTTGAAAATGCCGATGGTTCGACGACGTATCGAGTGACCACCACGCTCAAGAACACGATGACCCCTCAGGAGAAGGCCGAGATGCCTGGTTATTTCCAGGGCCATAACGGCATTAGCCAGGATATTGATGACGAGGTGCTGAGGCTCTATCTCTATGCTCCCGCGGGAGGCAGCATTTCGGACATTAAGACTTCGGGCTCCGGTTCTATCGAGATGAACGAAGCGACGCACGATGGCCTGAAGGTTGCATGGGGCGGCGTCCACATGCTTCTTGGACAAGACGTAAAGGTCGAGTACACGGTCACGACTTCGAAGGACTCTGGGCACAAAGCGCTTAAGGTTCGCACCACGCCAACCGCTCAAACGTTTGAACAGGATAAGTAAGATATGAAGTACTTTGGCACCGACGGCTTTCGCGGCGAGGCCAACGTTGGGCTGACGGTAGAGCACGCTTATAAGATCGGCCGCTTTGTGGGCTGGTATTACGGCGCCAACCGCGGGACCAAAGCACGCGTGATCGTGGGCAAGGACACGCGTCGCTCGAGCTATATGTTCGAGGCGGCGCTGGTGAGCGGCTTGGTCGCGAGCGGCGCGGACGCCTACATGCTGCACGTGATCCCGACGCCGGGCGTGGCGCATCAGACCGTGGAGGGCTGCTTCGATTGCGGCATCATGATCAGTGCGAGCCACAACCCGTTTTGCGATAACGGCATTAAGCTCGTCAACAGCGACGGCTTTAAGATGGACGAGGACGTGTTGGAGCTCATCGAGGACTATATCGATGGCAAGAGCGAGGTGCCGCTGGCTACGGGCAACCACATCGGTGCCACGGTCGACTACATGCAGGGCCGCAACCGCTACATCGCCTCGCTCATCGCTAGCGCGAACTTTTCGCTGCAGGGCGTCAAGATCGGTCTCGACTGCGCCAACGGCTCGGCATCCTCGGTGGCCAAGCCGGTGTTCGACGCGCTGGGTGCCGATGTGCGCGTGATTAACGCCGCGCCCGATGGTTTTAACATCAACGTTGACTGCGGCTCCACGCATATGGAGCGTCTGCAGCGCCACGTGGTGGAGCAGGGCCTGGACGTTGGCTTTGCCTACGACGGCGATGCCGACCGCTGCCTGGCCGTGGACGAGCGTGGTCGCGTGGTCGACGGCGACCAGATTCTGTACGTGTGTGGCGTGTATCTGAACAAGCACGGTCGCCTTTCGGGCGGTACCGTGGTGCCGACGATCGCCAGCAACTTTGGCCTGGTCAAGTCGCTGGAGCTTGCCGGTCTAAGTGCCGTGACCAGCGGCGTGGGCGACCGTCATGTGTATGCCAAGATGCGCGAGGGCGGCTACAGCCTGGGCGGCGAGCAGACGGGCCACACGATCTTTGGCGATATCGAGCGCACGGGCGACGGCATTATGACCTCGCTGCGCGTGATGGAAGTGATTCGCGCTGAGCGCGAGACACTCTCGCAGCTCACGGCTCCGTGCAAGCTGCTGCCGCAGGCTCAGGTCGCCGTGCGCGTGGCCGACAAAGATGCCGCGCTCGAGAACATGGGCGTGCAGAATGCGATCGCCGAGGCCGAGGCCGCGCTGGCGGGTGAGGGCCGCGTGCTCGTGCGCAAGAGCGGAACCGAGTCAGTGATCCGCGTGCTGGCCGAAGCCCCCGACCAAGCCGCCGCCGACGCCGCCATGAAGCGCATCGCAAGTGCTCTGGAAGCCCTTTAGTTACGCGATTTTACCAAACCGCGTAACTGCTCGACGCTGCAAACGGCCCCAATGACTAGGTGAAAAAGGGGGCGCCGCGGGATAGATCCCGCGGCGCCTCCTTTGCGTTGACGTGTTGCCTAAGCTTTACAGCTCGTACAGCGTGGTGAACTTGTCCTGCAGGTAGCTGCAGTAGTAGCGGGCGTCAAAGTCCATGCCGCAGGCGCCCTTGATGAGCTCCGGCGCGTCTTTGGCGCGGCCCCACTGCCAAATGTGCTCGCCCAGCCAGGCGCGGACGGGCGCCAGATCGCCGCTCGCGCAGGCATCGGTAAGGTCGACGCCGTCGCGGCACATGGCCGGCACAAACATGGCGTCGTAGGCGCTACCCAGCGCATAGGTGGGGAAGTAGCCAAACGAGCCGCCGCTCCAGTGCGTATCCTGCAGGCAGCCGTGCGTGTCGTCGGGAACGGGAATGCCCAGGTACTCGTTCATAAAGCGATTCCAAAGCGCGGGGATGTCCTTGGCCGTGGCCTCGCCGGCAAACAGCATGTGCTCGATCTGGTAGCGCACCATAACGTGCAGCGGATAGGTGAGCTCGTCCGCCTCGGTGCGGATCAACGACGGCTGCGCGATGTTCACGGCGCGGTAGAGCGCGTCCTCGTCCACGTTGCCGTAGACCTCGGGCGCGTGGCGGCGCAGCACCTCGAGCAGCGGTCCCATAAAGGCGCGGCTGCGACCCACGGTGTTCTCAAAGAAGCGGCTCTGGCTCTCGTGGATGCCCATGGAGGTGCCGCCCTCCAGGCAGGTGCGCGCATAGGCGGGGTTCACGCCCAGCTCATACATGGTGTGACCGGCCTCGTGGATGATGCTGTAGACGTTGGAGATGCAGTCGTCCTCATAGATGTGCGTCGCGATGCGCGCGTCACCCACGGCAAAGCCCTCGCTAAACGGGTGTTCGGTAAAGGCAAGCGTGGTGTCGTTCAGGTCCAGGCCGACGAGCTTCATAAGATCGAAGCTCATGGCACGCTGGGCAGCCTCGGGCACGCGGGCGTGCAAAAAGTCGGCAGCGGGCTGCTGGCCGCGCTCGCCGATGGCGTGCACGAGCGGCACGACCGTAGCCTTGACCTCATCGCAAAACGCATCGAAGCTCTTGGCGGAAAGGCCGCGCTCGTACTGGTCAAGCCAAACATCGTATGGGTCGCGCTTGGGGTCCATGAGCTCGGCCTGATGCTTAAGCTGGCCGACGATTCTATCCACATAGGGCTCAAAGCTCGCCCAGTCATTGGCCGTCTTGGCCTTGTGCCACACGGCGTCGGCCTCGCAGGTGAGCCTGGTCCAGGCCTCGGCCTCCTCGGTGGGAATGACGCTCGCTTCGCGCTGGTCGCGGCCGAGTACGCGGATCTCGTCGAGCAGCTGCGGGTCGTCGATCTTGCCGCCGGCGACGGTTTCGCGTGCCAGCGAGCGCACAAGTTCGACAGACTTTTCGCTGGTCAGGAGCTTATGATGCTCGCCGGCAAGGGTGCCCATGGCGTCGGCGCGCGCTGCGGCGCCGTTGGCGGGGGCAATGGTCGCGCCGTCAAACTCGGCAATCTTGAGCAGGTACTCGCGGGTCCACAGCTTGCCCTCGAGCTTGCGGAATTTTTTGACGGCCTTATCGACCTTCATGCCTTTGGGCGTCTTGCCCGCTGCGGGCTCGGCCTTCTTATCGTGCTTCTTTCCCATACCATATCCTTGATCTCGCAGGTCGCCCGTCGCACGCGGCGGCGCGGCCAGTTTGCACAGCTACCTGCCTTGTACCCAGCACGAACAAAACGGAACGCGGCGATGCACACGCAGAATGTGCTATCCTATAGCCCAATGCGTTGACGGAGAGGGTTTTGCCCGCCGCGTCGCCGGCAAGAGAGGGAAGGTCATGGGCTGCAAGCCTTCCTGCGGTGACAAGGGCCAAGCGTTCACTCCCGAGCAGCGACCTCAACGGGCGCGCGGCCAGCGGCGGCGATGTCCCCAGTAGGGAAGCCGTGAGCCTCGCGACAAGGGGCAAAGAGTGGGCGCGGCGGGCCAGACATCCGTCGGGTCAAACAAGGTGGTACCGCGGAATTCAACCGTCCTTGGGCAATGCACATGCCCGAGGACGGTTTTTTTGTTACCGAACCGGGCCGCGTTTTCGCAATGTCAGACGGCGGCAGCCGCCTCGGCAAGCGGGGAGCGCGAGAGACGAAAGGGAAGACATGAGCCTGATTGATGATCTGGTCAAACTCGAGGAAGAGGCCAAGGAGCTCGTCGCAGGCGCCGACGACGCCGCAAAGCTCGAGGCCGCGCGCGTTGAGCTGCTCGGCCGCAAGGGCCGCATCACCGGCCTGATGCGCATGATGGGCAAGCTCGCCCCCGAGGATCGTCCCATGATGGGCAAGCGCGCCAACGAGATGCGCCAGCTGATCGAGGGCATGCTCGACGAGCGCACCACCGAGATGAAGGCCGCCGCCCTCAAGCACGCACTCGAGCACGAGGCCGTCGACATCACGCTGCCGGGCATCCGACCGCAGATCGGTCACCAGCACCTGATCAAGCAGATCATCGAGGAGGCCGAGGACATCTTCTGCGGTATCGGCTATACCGTCGAGTCCGGCCCCATGGTCGACACCTCCTACTACAACTTCACCGCGCTCAATGCCCCCATGGATCATCCGAGCCGCTCGGCTCGCGATACCTTCTACGTGGTCGACAACAACCCCGGCAGCGTCGCGCACCCCGAGGCTCACGCCCACGGCGAGTCCGACGTACTGCTGCGCACCCAGACTTCGGGCGTGCAGATCCACACCATGGAGTCGCAGAGGCCGCCCATCTACATGATCTGCCCGGGCACCGTCTATCGTCCCGACACGGCCGACGCCTGCCACCTGCCGCAGTTCAACCAGATCGAGGGCCTGGTCGTCGACGAGGGCATCACCTTTGGCGATCTTAAGGGCACGCTCGACTACTTTGTTAAGTGCATGTTTGGCGAGGACCGCAAGACGCGCTATCGCCCGCACTTCTTCCCCTTCACCGAGCCTTCCTGCGAGGTGGACGTGAGCTGCCATGTGTGCGGCGGCAAGGGCTGCAACTTCTGCAAGCACAGCGGCTGGATTGAGATCCTGGGCTGCGGCATGGTCGACCCCAACGTCCTGATTAACTGCGGCATCGACCCCGAGAAGTACACCGGCTTCGCCTTTGGCATTGGCGCCGAGCGCGTCGCGGCACTGCGCTACGACCTGCCCGACCTGCGCACGTTGATGACTGGTGACATGAGGTTCTTGAACCAGTTCTAGAACGCTTTCTTCTTAGTTGCAGTTTCCGGCTCAAAGCCGCATTTATGAAAGGAGACCAGTTAGATGCGCGTTTCTTACGACTGGCTCAAGACCATGATCGATATTCCGGAGGATCCCAAGACCCTTTCGGACGAATATATCCGTACCGGCACCGAGGTCGAGGCAATCGACACCGTGGGCGAGTCCTTCGACCACGTGGTGACTGCCAAGGTGCTCACCAAGACCCCGCACCCCGATAGCGACCACATGTATGTGTGCTCGGTCGACGTGGGCGACAAGAACCTCGACGCCGACGGCAACCCCGCCCCGCTGCAGATCGTCTGCGGCGCGCAGAACTTCGAGGCCGGCGACCACATCGTCACGGCCATGATCGGCGCCGTGCTTCCCGGCGACGTCAAGATCAAGAAGAGCAAGCTTCGCGGCGTCGTGTCCATGGGCATGAACTGCTCCGCGCGCGAGCTCGGCCTGGGCGGCGACCACTCCGGCATCATGATCCTGCCCGAGGATACGCCCTGCGGCATGCCGTTTGCCGAGTACGTGGGCTCGAGCGACACCGTGCTCGACTGCGAGATCACGCCCAACCGTCCCGACTGCCTGTCCATGATCGGCATGGCCCGCGAGACCGGCGCCATTTTCGACCGCGATTTCCACGTTGAGCTGCCCGCCATCAAGGCCGAGACCGGCCGCGCGACCGACGACGAGCTTTCGGTCGAGATTGCCGACGAGGGCCTGTGCGATCGCTATGTCGCCCGCATCGTGCGCAACGTGAAGGTCGGCCCCTCGCCCGACTGGATGGTCAAGCGCCTCAACGCCCTGGGCGTGCGCCCGCACAACAACATCGTCGACATCACCAACTACGTGATGATGCTCACCGGTCAGCCGCTGCACGCCTTTGACCTGGACACCTTTGCCGAGCGCGAGGGCAGGCGTCGCGTGGTGGTTCGCGCCGCCCAACAGGACGAGAAGTTTACGACCCTCGACGGCGAGGAGCGCACGCTCGACGCCGGCATGGGCCTCATCACCGACGGCGAGCGTCCCGTGGCGCTGGCCGGCGTTATGGGCGGCATGGATTCCGAGATCGAGGACGACACCGTCGACGTGATGGTCGAGAGCGCCTGCTTCAACGCCGGTCGCACCTCGCACACCAGCCGCGATCTGTCGCTGATCTCCGACGCCTCCATTCGCTTTGAGCGTCAGGTCGATGAGACCGGTTGCGTGGATGTCGCCAACGTTACCTGCGCGCTGATCGAGGAGATCGCCGGCGGCGAGGTTGCTCCCGGCTATGTCGACGTGTTCCCTGCGCCCAAGACCATCGACAGCATCAAGCTGCGCTTGGCCCGCGTGCACGCCATCTGTGGCGCCGACATCGAGCCTGACTTTATCGAGCGCTCGCTCACCCGCCTGGGCTGCACCGTCGAGCGCGACGGCGAGGACTTTATGGTCACTCCGCCGAGCTTCCGCCCCGACCTGCCGCGCGAGATTGACCTGATCGAGGAGGTCCTGCGCCTGTGGGGCATGGGCCGTGTGACGGCGACCATCCCAGCTGCCAAGAACCACATCGGCGGCTTGACCCGCGAGCAGAAGCTCACCCGCAAGGTCGGCGAGATCCTGCGCGCCTGCGGCCTCAACGAGACCACGACCTTTGGCTTTGCCGCCCCGGGCGACTTGGAGAAGATTGGCATGTCCACCGAGGGCCGCGGCTGCCCCGTGGTGCTCATGAACCCGCTGGTAGCCGAGCAGACCGAGATGCGTCGTTCGCTGCTGCCGGGCCTGCTGCAGTCTGTGGCCTATAACGAGGCCCACGGCACGCCCAACGTGCACCTGTACGAGGTCGGCAGCCTGTTCCATGGCCGCGAGAACGCCAGCCTGCCCAAGGAGACTAAGTCCGTGGCGGGCGTGCTCTCGGGCCAGTGGAGCGAGCAGTCTTGGACCATGAAGTACCGCAAGCTGCGCTTCTTCTTTGGCAAGGGCATTGTCGAGGAGCTGCTCGCCCAGCTGCGCATCGAGAAGGTTCGCTTCCGTCCCGTCGAGGGCGAGGGCTACGCTTTCTTGCAGCCGGGTCGTGCGGCCGAGGTTCTGTCCGGCGGCACCGTGTTGGGCTGGGTTGGCGAGATCCACCCCGAGGCGCGCGAAGCCATGGGCATCGATGAGGTCGTCGTTGCCTTTGAGCTCGATCTGGACAAGCTGATCAAGGGCGCTCGCAACCAGGAGAACTACCGCGAGTTCTCGCAGTATCCGGCTGTCGAGCACGACCTGGCTATCGTGGTCGATAACTCCGTGACCTGCGAGGATCTTGAGCGCCGCATTACCAGCGCCGGTGGCAAGCTGCTCGAGGGCGTGCGCCTGTTCGACGTCTACCGCGATCCCATCCGCATCGGAGCGGGCAAGAAGTCCATGGCCTTTGCGCTTACATATCGCTCCGACGACCACACGCTCACCAGCGAAGAGGTCGAGAAGGCGCACCAGAAGATCGTCACCAAGGTGTGCAAGGGCGTAAACGGCGAGGTCCGCGGCTAGGGCTTGCGCCGGGTATAGGCCAGCGGTGGCTGCCGCCGAGTCCTACGTGACTGCTATGCTCGATATAAGGCGCTGCTGAGCCTGCATATATGACACGCGCATTACATAACGGCGTGCTGCTTTGTCGGCAGTGCGTCGTTTTGCTATGATAGCCCGCGGCGTGTTACGAATCTGACAATACGTAACACTGGCAAGGTAATTCAGGCGGCGTTGCAATTCTGTGCGCCAACAACCGGGAGGCGTATATGCACATTCCAGATAATTATCTGTCCCCACAGACCGATGCCGTCATGGCAGTGGCGATGGTGCCCGTTTGGGTTCACTGTATTAAGAAGGTACGCGCCACGCTCGATCGCGAGCACATGGCGTTCCTGGGCATCTGCGCCGCGTTCTCCTTTTTGCTCATGATGTTCAACGTGCCGCTGCCCGGCGGCACCACTGGTCACGCCGTTGGCGGCGCGCTCATCGCGCTGCTGCTGGGCCCCGAGTCCGCGGCTATCGCTGTCTCGGTCGCGCTGGCGCTGCAGGCGCTGCTGTTTGGCGACGGCGGCGTTCTGTCGTTTGGCGCCAACTGCTTTAACATGGCCTTTGTGCTGCCGTTTGTCGCTGCTATCGTGTTCCGTGCGCTCAACAGCCGTCTGCACGACAAGAGCTGGGGCACCTCGGTTTCTGCCATCGTAAGCGGCTGGGTTGGCCTGTGCCTGGCGGCCCTGTGCGCGGCGGTCGAGTTCGGTATTCAGCCGATGCTCTTTACCAATGCTTCGGGCGCGCCGCTGTACTGCCCCTTCCCGCTGTCCGTGGCTATTCCGGCCATGTTGATCCCGCATATGCTGGTTGCCGGCGTGGTCGAGGGCGTGGCGACGGCTGCGATCTACGGTTTCATTAAGAAGACGGCGCCGAGCATTATCGTCGGGCCCGAGGCCGTCGATGGCCAGCTTGCCGCCGATGGTACCGCCAAGAAGACTTCCCTGATTCCCACGCTCATTCTGGTCGCCGTGCTCGTGGTGGCCACGCCGCTGGGCCTGCTGGCCACCGGAGACGCCTGGGGCGAGTGGGACGCCGAGGGCGCCGCGACTGCCGTTCAGGAGGCTGGCGACGACAGCCTGCAGGCTTCGGTCGGCCTCGATACCCCGACCTTTGCCGACGCGCTGCCCACGGGTGATTACCTGCAGGCCTATTCCGAGGAACAGGGCCTTGGCTTTGCCGGCCAGGCTGCCATGTATATCCTTTCCGGTGTGATTGGCGTGGCGGTGCTCACCATCGCATTCCGCCTGATTTCGCTGACGGTCAAGGAAAGCGGTGCTCATGGCAATAGCCGAGCTGCCTAGCTGGCTTGCGGCCGAGGAGCGATACGAGCCCGCGGGGTTTCGGCATCGTGTGATGCAAAAGAATGTCCTGCACCTGGCGAGCCTGCTTGAGCGGGTTCGCCTGGGTGGAGGTGCGCACGAGGGCGGGTCGATGGTCGACCGCGCCCTTTCTTGCGTTTCGGCTCCGGTGCGTCTGGTGGGGATGTTCGTTTGCGTCCTGTGCGTGTGTCTGACGCAAAGCCCGCTGTACCTGATGTTGATGGCGGCAATCGCGTTGGTGTTGGTCGCGGTGCGCCCTGCACGCGGGCTGCGCGCGACCTTTGTACCGGCGCTCGGCGCCACGGGGCTTGCGGCGGCTCTGACACTGCCTGCCCTGCTGCTGGGCGCGTCTGCCACGGGCACCATGCTCAAGATCGCGCTCAAGACGTTTATTAATGTGTCGCTGGTGCTGGGCGTTTCGTGGACCCTCACGTGGAGTCGCATGTCGGCGGCGCTCAAGATGCTGCATCTACCCGACGAAGTTATCTTTACGTTTGATATGGCGCTCAAGCACATCGAGGTACTGGGTCGCACGGCGCACAGTCTGTGCGAATCGGTCATGCTGCGCAGCGTTGGCCGTGCGCCTGAGGGATTTTCGCGTACCGATTCGATCGCGGGTATCATGGGCATGACCTTTATCAAGGCGATGGAATGCAGCCGCGCGATGGACGAGGCCATGCTCTGCCGTGGCTTTGCCGGTGCGTATCCGGCTCCCGCGCGCGCCGGGTTTGGCTGGCGCGATGCGGTCTATGCGGCCGGCGTGGCGCTGCTGGCAGTGTTGTGCGCCGTGCTGTAGGCACTGCTGGTTTCGGCTGGGGATGCAAATAGGGAAGGGCGACGTTTTGGCAAACGATACGAATAACGCGATGGGTGCGAGCGGTGCTGCCGGCGCCGAGGTCACGCCGCTCATCGAGTTTCGCGACGTGGTGTTTTCCTATGCGGGTCATACGGTGGTTGACGGTGTTTCATTGCAGGTGAACCGTGGGGAGCTCGTTGCTCTGCTCGGTCCCAACGGCTGCGGCAAGACGACGATTATGCGTCTTATCAACGGCCTTGAGCTTGCGGACGCGGGTGCGTACCTGTTCGACGGGCATGCGGTCGATGCGGCATATCTCAAGGATTCCGCGACGGCCCAGCGGTTCCATCAGCGCGTGGGCTTTGTGTTCCAAAACGCCGATGCGCAGCTCTTTTGTGCCACGGTCGGCGAGGAAGTCGCGTTTGGCCCGGCTCAAATGGGGCTGCCGGCAGACGAGCTCGAGCGCCGCGTCCGCGATGCCATGGAGCTGTTCCAGGTTGCCGATCTTGCCGACGTCTCTCCCTATCAGCTCTCGGGCGGGCAAAAGAAGCGCGTTGCGCTGGCTGCGGTGGTGTCGATGAACCCGGATATCCTGGTGCTCGACGAGCCCACCAACGGACTTGACGAGGACTCGTGCGACATCGTGGTCAACTTTCTACTGGCCTATGTTGCTGCTGGCAAGACGGTCTTGATGAGCACACACCATCAGGATTTGGTGCGGCGCCTGGGTGCCCGCGCCATCTATATTGATCGATATCACCATGTGGTTGAGGCGCCGGTGTCGTCGTATGGAACCGAGAGCGGCGCTGCGGAATAGTTGCTGCGTAGAGCGTGCGTAGCCGCCCGCGCGGCTTTGCCGTGATGGTATAGTTATCCAGGTTTTTATGGGGGTGGCTATGCCAAGCTGGAACATTCATATCGCTCAGACGGAGCGTTTGCTGGAGCGCACCGGTGCGCTTGCCAATAGCGTGCGCGACCGCAATGCCTTTTTGTTTGGCTGCGTGGTTCCGGATATCTTCGTGGGCTATATGGTCCCTGGCATCGCCGATCCCATCCCGTACCGCATTACGCACTTTGCAAAGCCCGAGCCTATCCCTAAGCCTCGTGAGCATGAGTTCTGGGATACCTATGTGGCGCCGCTGCTTAAAGGGGCGCCTGTTGGTACGCCGGCTGCCGCGACCTCGATTGTCGAGGAGCGTGAGCGACTCAATCGGGTACATTATCCCCAACGTTACAAGGACGCCGAGCCGGTTGCCGGCCCCGGCGCCTGTGAGTTTTCGCTTGCGTCCGAAGATGTGGCGCAGTCGCTGCTCGATTTAACACTGGGCGTCTGGTCGCATCTGGTGGCCGATACCGTATGGAATACACGCGTGAATCAGTACCTGGAGGCGCACGGCGGCAAGCCGTGTGAGGAGTTCCGCATTAAAAAGCAAGGCGACTTTGACTGGTTTGGCAAGACGCTCGGCATTGTTTCGATTCCGCGTGCGACCGATCGCCTCTATACCGCGGCGGCCCAGTTTGGTCAGTATTCGATTCCGCAAGAGTATGTGCTCAAGACCATTGGCGTCATGCACGAGATTGTACGCGAAAACCCCGGCGAGCCCGATCATCCGCCGTATCGCTTGCTAACCGAGGAGTTTTTCGATTCAACGTTTACCGAGGTCGTCGAGCTAACCGAGGCGGGATTTGCCGCCCGTGTCGAATCGCCCGATGTGTCTGCGCTGCCCCTGATTGCTAGCTGCTAGCTGGCCGGCCCGGCAGTGAATAGCTCAACCCAATCGACAAGTAGCTCTTGCCGCAGGGCATCTTCGGCAGTGCGCTCCTGTTTAGTCTTTGGGGTGTAGGGAAGCCCAGCCTTTTTATGGATGAGCTCGGCTATGTGGTTGAAGCTCTTCTTCTCCTTGATCTGGTCATAGGTAATTTGGATGACGTCGTAGCCCATGCTTGTGAGTGCGGTGGCGCGCTCGGCATCGGAGAGGCTCGCGGCTTCGCTGTCGTGGGCGGAGCGGCCTTGGCATTCAAGGATGACGCCCATGCTGTCGGTACCGCTTTCTATGAGGATATCGGCGTAGCAGCAGGTTTTGTCATACAGCGAACGCGCGGCTTCGCTGAGCGGGATGCGCGCGTTATTGGTGATGTCGATGCCCATGCCGCCCTCGTCGCGGGGGAGCGAGACAAGCATGGAGGTTTGTACTTCGAAGGGCGAGGCGGTCTGCCCTGTCATGTGCTCGGTCGCCCAGCGCAGTTGTTTAACGCCGCGCAGGCCTGCGGCCTGCTTGGCGAACGCGGCGATATCCGCTGCGGAAAGAAGCGGTGTGCACTTCCACAGGTTAGTGCCATTGCCCTTGGTGTTGACAACACGCTCCCAGCCGCAGTTGGGTGGAATGAGCTTAAGTGAAATAGCTTCATCGAGTTGTTGTTGCGTTCTTTCACAGGGCTTAAACACTGCAAAGGAGCCGCACATCTTGTAGCAAGCCATGAGTAACTGGTTGCGTGAGACCAGCGTAGCAAGGCTGAGCAGCGTAAACTCGGGCGACGTGACATCAAAACCGTGTTCAGTCTGCCTAAACGACCCGGGAGGTGGCTCTTGGGTTAGCAGACGGCTATGAAATAGCTTTCCGTTCGCGCGCTGTTTTCTTTCGCCTACGAATCTCCAAACTGGTGTGCCGAGCAAGTCTTTAAATACTGGTTGTTTTGAGTAATGCACCAAGCGATGGTCATGGTCGGGCGGCAGGATTGCCGGATAGAGTCCCAGTATCTGGGGCGGGATGCGATAGTACTGAAAAGCCGTGGGTCCGCAGGCAAGAAATGACATAGCGATCCGATCGTTTGAGCGTTGTTTGGGCTAGAAAAGCTATGGCTCTGTTAGACCAGGATTGACATACATGTGTCCCCACGGTGCCATATCGTTAGCCCCGTAGACCGCGACGGA
>ENA-OQIE01000536-OQIE01000536.1-human-gut-metagenome-genome-assembly--contig:-NODE-536-length-24982-cov-8.789801_pt1 | contig 24982 bp, 23 predicted proteins | sample MGYA00242569_ERZ504731 | MGnify/ENA primary metagenome ERZ504731 (study PRJEB26092, sample SAMD00036208) | human gut metagenome | host: Homo sapiens | study: EMG produced TPA metagenomics assembly of...
AATCTTGAGCTGCCTAGCACACTGCCCTATATAATCTTATAGCGTATCTAGACCCCAACTATTTTTATATAGTCCATATTATTTAAGAAATTTGTCTTGGCCTTACTTGCATTTTCAGCTTGAATATAAGCCTTTCTTAACTGTTCCTTTTGAAGACGCTCCTTTTGAATCAAATCATCAATATCTCTTGTACCAATCACTACCGCTCTAGTACGATCCTTTTTCTTTACATAAGAAACACGAGCCTGATAATATAAAACACCCTCATCCGACATATATTCATAGGTAAAAGAATAATCTTCATTGGTCGATTTCAGCTTTTCAAATGAAAGTTCTTCTAAAAAATTTTCTCTTGAAGCATCCGAAACCAAATCTTTGGCATAAGCCGGTAACAATTCAGTCCAACGATCATGATAAGACCGACAAAAATCCGCAATACGCTTACCATTACTACCCGCTTCACGATACGAATAGATTTGTCCTTGATCTAACTCCACTAAAAGTACAGAAAAATAATCCTTACTAATTCCTTCAATAATCTCTCTTTGAAGTTCTAAAACATTTTCCTTTTTACGAACCTCATCCATTGGACGAAATCCCATCACAAAACGAAAATGGTGCTTTTCATCATATAAACGAATTGCTCTTGCATATAAAGATTCATATCCATTGGAATTCGGATAAATCTGATACTGCAATTCTACCGTCTCATTTTTAAGAAGTGCATTCATAAAAGGAACGGGAGATAAAATATCTAAAAAGTCTGGACACGATTCTTTTACTAACACACGATTATAGAAATCACGTAAACAACGTGTATAATTCATCTTATCCTCGCTTGAAAAATCATCAAGCCCACCATGATCATACATATGCCCATCATGCTTAACAACAACCACAACGTTCTCCATCAAATCACCCATGACAACCGTTGAATATTCCATTGTCAGTGCCGTAAGCATTTGGTTACGCTCCTCTGCCCTTTTTTCTTTATCCAACATAAAACTTGTAACATCCGTAATATTTCCCTGAAAGAAAAACGTAGAATCTTGTTTTAAAGCCAAATAACAATCCGATACCCAATGATACCCATCCTTACCTTTCAAACGAAAAACCACATTCTGACAAGTACCAACCTTATATTGATTCCTCAACAAATCTCTATCCTTTTCGAGATGAATTTTATCATCAGGATGTAACATATTCACTAACTTATTATCAAATTTAGTTTCAATTTCTTTTTGCGTCCAATGTAAAGTATTTAAAAAATCATCGCTCATAAACAAAAAGGGATAACCCTCATCTGCAGAACACCTATAGTATCCTTTAAGCAACCTATACACTTCATCCAATTCAATATTATTCTTCTTTTGACGCTTAAAAAATTTCATATTATACCCCGAATTTCATGTAAACCCTTACAAGTATAATAACAACACAAACTTCATTTGTCACGATAAAATAAAGAAATAATTACACGGTTATATTTCATATTTAATTTGTATATTATTTAATCCTTTTTAATGCATTTAAAATACTTTTAGTTATATTTTACTATTGTGTTCATTTTAAGCTATGTTATAATTTATTCGTTAGATAAAAATTAAAGATGCCCAATCTTTTACATCTAACACTTTTCGACATGAGGACTAGCCCTTCCCAAAAACTAAACATAGCTAGTTCTCTATTTTTTTTGCATTTAGATGTTATAATGAAATTGGCTGAGTACTAATCCTTAGCTTGTAACCAACTTAAGCTGACAAATCCCACATACTTGTCAGCTTTTTCTTATATGAAGAAACTTGACTAATCACCTTATGATTATATAATATAAACGAGTTTATCATAAGTTGATTTATCATAAGGAGAATAATCATGAGATTCATAGGCAGAAAAAACGAATTGCATACATTAAATACAGAATATAATCGTAACAGTAGCTTTGTGGTTATTTATGGACGACGCCGTGTTGGAAAAACAACACTGATCAAAGAGTTCTTAAAGAATAAAACTGCATTCTATTATCTTGCGACCGAGGAATTAGAAATCCAAAGTATGAAACGACTTGCTAATGTTATAGCTCGTACCACAAAAAACACATTGCTACAAAAAATAGAATTTACAGATTGGTTGGATTTATTTCAACTAATTGCGGACTATAAACCAGAAGAAAAGAAAGTCCTTGTCATTGATGAATTTCCATATCTTGTGAGAACAAATTCAGCATTCCCTTCCATTTTACAAAATGCATGGGACGAATTTTTAAAAGACAGTAACGTGATGTTGATTCTGTCCGGTTCCTTGATTGGTATGATGCAAAAACATGCACTTTCTTATGATAGCCCACTATATGGTCGTAGAACAGCACAAATGCGTTTGACGCCACTACCATTCACTAGTATTTATGAAACACAAAATCTTCCTTTTGAACAAGCCGTAGAACAATTTGCTCTAACAGGTGGTGTACCAAAATATTTAGAATTTTTTGAAGATGGAAGACCTTTAGAAGAACAGCTTAAAGATGCCGTTTTTTCTAAGAATGGCTTTTTATATGAAGAACCCAATTTTTTATTAAAAAGCGAATTCTTAACAGCCGTAAACTATTTTTCAATTATTAAGACAATTGCAGACGGCAATCATAAACTCGGTAAAATTGCAAGTGTATTAGGACAAGAATCTTCATCACTTACACCTTATCTATCTACACTTTCGGATCTTGGTTTCATTGAAAAACGAACACCAATCACAGAAAAGAATCCAGAAAAATCACGTAAAGGATTGTATTTCATTGCAGATAATTTCCTTCGTTTTTGGTTTTGCTATGTCTACCCTTACAAAGGTGAATTGGAATTAGACAATATGCAAATTGTACTAGACGAAATTCATAAAGATTTTAAAGAAAAATTTGTTGCCTTTGCTTATGAAGATATCTGTAAGGACATTTTCGCAAAACTATGCAGTAACAACGCAATTTCATTTGTACCATCCCGCATTGGATCTTATTGGTTAAATGATTATGATGGAGATACAGAAATCAATGTCATGTCTGTAGACCATCAAAATAAACAAGTTTTTGCTGGAGAATGTAAATATCATACAAAACCAGTAGATGCCCCCGTATACTTTGCATTAAAAGAAAAAGTAGATAACGCCGCAGAAATACGCAAATCTTTCCCAAAATATAACGTTATCTATGGCTTATTTAGTAAAAGTGGTTTTACAAAACGTATGCTCGATATCGCAAAGGAAAACCCAAATATACTACTAATTCATGAAGATCATTTATTATAATTCATACTTTTGTAGCTGACAAATCCCACGTACTTGTCAGCCTTTTTTATGTAAATATAGCGATTACCTTGTATTCACTATTATTCTACAAATTCTAAAGTATATTACGATAGTCCTTTTTATCGTTCCTTATAATCCATATTTTATGATATTTTAGTGCTATTTCACATGTGGTATTTCTCTGTTCCGAAACCAAAATCTTAATATATAAAAAAGTGTTAGACCTAATATCATCTAACACTTTCAAAAACAATACTAGTGGTTTTCTGCTGGCTGTCAGCCGCGATACCCTACAGAATATCTAAATGTCTTGGACACTTTACCCTGCTCCAAGTGCAGTACAGCTTTTACGTGCCACCACACGGTACTCTATGTACACAAATAATATACAATAATCAAAGTTTTTGTTCAATCATTTCCCGCACGTCGTTTGAGGCATCCTTTTCTGTTTTAACTTGACCTGCATCTCAAATAATTGTTTATTCCCTATTTGACGGAATTATAAAAGCACCAATCAACTCGTAACTGATGCTTACGTGATCAAATATCCAGTTTTTTAAGAATTTCATCCAAATTCCGTTTACCATATACAATACGAAGAATGTATATTATATTTTCTCCTATATCCGGAAGATAGTACATGATATAATTTCCAACCAATTTCTTCCGCACATTTTCAATTTGTAAAAATTCATTGTGAACAAGAGAACCACTTTCAGGGAAAGCTCTTGCTTCTTCAATAGTATCCTGCAACTTATCTACGAAGTCGGATGCAGCCTGTGGATTTGCAAGATCAACTGTAATATATGAGACAATCCCATCTAAATCAGATTCCGCTCTTTTGGTCAATCGATATCCGAATTTAGATGCCATATTTGCTCCTAATATTAGAAATTGCAGTGTCTCCATCTACAGTATTTCCAGATTTCGCATCTTCTAAACCATCCAAGATTGTTTTTGCTTCATACATCTTTCTCATCGTTTTTTCATAATACTCGATGTCCATCACGACCAATCTGCCATATCCATTCTTAGTTACGAACACAGGACCGTTTTCTTCTGCACAACGGCGTTCTACTTCAACCGTATTTTTCAAATCACGCATTGGAATAATCTGCATACAATTAACCCCTTTCTTGTGACTATATTATAACCTGTATTTAGCCACAGTTGCAATCATTTCCTGCAACGTCGTTTGACGCACCCTTTTCTGTTTTAACTTAACTTGTGTCTCAAATAATTGTTTATTTCCTATAATATACAATTGTTTTTTAGCACGAGAAATTGCTGTATACAATAAACGTTTCTCCAACATATTTTTCGCATTCACATCCACTATACAAAATACACTCTGATATTCATTCCCTTGCGATTTATGTACACTAATACACCACGCATGCTTTAGGTAATATAGAAAATCCGTAGAGAAGTCAACCACATTGTTTGTGAAATCAACTGAGATTACATTTCGTTTCGTATCAATCTCTACAATCGTACCAATATCACCATTGTAGACATCATCATCCGGAAGATTCTTCAACAACATGACCTTATCATTCTCTCTAAAAATCGTTGTTCCAACCTTCATCTGATTCTTTTGTGGACTCTTTGGATTAAACAAGACCTGCATCTGACGATTGATCTCATCAATACCAGCTGCCCCCTTATACATAGGTGCTAAGATCTGCATAGAATCTAGATCCATATCCTTTACATAATCAATAAGCGCATCCATGATTTTTGGTGTCGTTCGCTCAATAAACTCTACCCCATCCTCATAATGACAAGTTGTTTCTTCACGAATCTCTTTCGCTAAAGTTACAATACCAGAGCCATTTGATTGTCTAAATATCTTCTTTAAATGCACCGTATCAATCACATTGGATTTGATTAAATCCTCCAAAACCTTACCTGGACCAACACTCTCTAACTGATCTTCATCCCCAATCAAAAGAATTCGACAACGACTTGGCAAAGCCTTTAATAATTGGGCAAACAAATGCGTATCCACCATACTAAACTCATCCACAATAATGAAATCTACATCCAAAGGATCCTCTTCATTCTTACCAAAAGAATTATCTTCCAAATTCCACTGCAACAAAGAATGAATCGTCCTTGAATCACAATTGGATAATTGCGCTAAGCGCTTTGAAGCCCTTCCTGTTGGTGCACAAAGCTGAATCTTACTATCCGGATACACTTCTTTACATATTTCCAAGATTCCCTTTACCGTTGTTGTCTTTCCAGTACCTGGACCACCCGTTAAAATCATAAAGGAACGATCAAAGAACAATTGAATCGCATCCTTTTGTTCTTGATCATATGTGATAGCTAAAGAAAACTCCACCTTTTGGATACGATCTTGAACATCCACACTTTCCACTTCAAACAAATGATTCTTCAATTCTTTGGCAATCACAACCTCATCTTCATGCAAAGTAAAAGGATAAATACGCGTATTTTCAACATACAAATACTGCATAGCCACCAAACGATCAATACTATCATGAATCAATTCTTCACTTACACCTTGCACATTTGAAAAAATTGTCGCAAACGTAATATACGTATTTCCCGTTGCCATAGATAATTGTCTAGCCAACTCATAAATATAGGCATCCAAGCGTCTTGGATCCTCATTCGATAAACCTATAGCACTTGCGAGTTTTAAAGCCGTCTTATAACCAAAGCCATATACTTCATAATATGGTTTGAAACAATCCTCTTCAATCACATCCAACACATCGTCATATGTATCCAATAACATCTGAATTTGTCTAGGACTCAATCCATACTTCAACAATTTGGCATACGCCTCATTAAAACCTGTAAATTCCTGAATTCCCTTTTTAATGATCGCAATCTTTTTTTCGGAAAGATTTGGCACTTCATTTAAAATTTTAGGATCCTTATGAATCTTCTCTAAACAATTCTCACCCAAGACATCATAAATACTTTCCGCCGTCTTCTTTCCAATCGTAGGAAAATTTTCGCCACAAAGAAAATGAATAATCGCATCCGAATTATCCGGCAACTTCTTTTTAGCCATATCTATACGAAATTGCTCCCCATACTTAGGATGCGTTATATAATCCCCCTCAAGTACATATTCCTGATCTTCAATTGGATCTTCAATACGTCCAGCCGCTGTGAAATGATGATACGTCTTTAATTCAGAAAAGCCAGCCACCACATAATGATTCGCCTTATTTTCAAAGATGATATATTCAAGCTTAGCCTCGATATCCATTGGCCGTCTCCATAATCAACTGATTTAAATTCTTGCCATCCTTAAACACTTCTTCAATCACACCACCACCAATGCACTTATCACCATCATAGAATACAGCTTCCTGACCCTCAGTGACAGAAGCAATTGTTTGTGGATATTTCACAAGTACACTTGTATCATCCAATCTTTCAATTTCAATATCCTGATCCTTTTGACGATATCTAAACTTACAAGTACACTTTGTAGGAATCTCTTCTAAACTTGGCAAGATCCAGTTGATCCCCTTCACAATACAAGAATCAGAATATAATAAATCTCTTTGATCTGTACGACATACATAAAGAATATTCTTTACAACATCTTTACCAACCACAAACCAAGGACCCTTTTCATTATCAATATTCAAGCCCTTTCTCTGTCCAATCGTATAATATAAAACACCCACATGACGAGCAATCACTTTACCTGTATTTACATCCACAATATCTCCATCTTTACTAGGAAGATAGTTTGATAAGAATTGTCTAAAGTTTCTTTCTCCAATGAAACAAATACCCGTACTATCCTTTTTAGTGGCAACAGATTCCAAATTTAATTCAGCCGCAATCTGACGAATCTCAGGCTTTTCAAGATGAGCCAAAGGAAAAATTGTTTTGGCAATCTTACTCTTTTCTACCTGACACAAAAAATACGTTTGATCTTTATTTTGATCTTTAGCTCGCGTCAAATATGTAAAGCCATTATCCTCTTTAAAGTTTGAAGCATAATGCCCAGTAGCCACCTTATCAAACCCTTGTTTCATAGCATATTCAAAAAATGAATCAAATTTAATATATTTATTACACAAAATATCCGGATTTGGCGTACGACCCTTCTCATATTCACTTAAAAAAGTCTTAAATACATTATCCCAATATTCTTCAATAAAATCGACACGCTGCAAAGGAAGATCCAAATGATTGGCAACCGCAAGTGCATCTAAATAATCCTGTTCCTGAGGACAAGTATCATCTTTAATTGTAGGATTTCCCGCAATATCATTATTCGCAAAACTATCCCAGTTACGCATAAAACAACATGTTACATCATACCCTTGTTTCTTTAATAAATAAGCTGCAACCGCAGAATCAACTCCACCACTTAATCCAACTAATACTTTCATATGTAATCCTCCAACTATCAAAAATTATATCATAAAAAAGGACCAAGCCCGAAAAACTTGATCCAACAATTCAAAATGGTGCCCAGGGCCGGACTCGAACCGGCACGGTATCGCTACCGGTGGATTTTGAGTCCACTGCGTCTACCAATTTCACCACCCGGGCATTGCTTGACTATTATACCAAAAGATAGAATCTCATGCAAGAGATTTTTTAAAAAAGCCACTAAAAGTGGCTATCTCAATAAGTCCCTAATTTCATCTTCACTCTTCGACAACGACTTAGAAATAAATTCTAAACTCATTCCATTCGTAAGCATCAATTGAATCATCTGCTTTATTTCTTGATTCTTCTGCTCAACTTGTTTATTCGCATCTTCTACTTGTTTATTCGCATCTTCTACTTGCCTATGAGCTTCTTCTACTTGTTTATGAGCTTCTTCAAGTTCAAGCTGTTGTTCCATTCGTTCTTCATTTTCATGCAGTTTTTGAAAATCTTCTATTATTTTCTTCCAACCATCATCCGATATGGTTTCTACACGCTTCTCTAACATTTGAATCACCCCATCACTTTCTATCATTACCTTAATTTTACTATCATCCATTCCCTTGTGGCAATTCAAAAAGTAATAAATCATCTTTTCTTGTTCATTCATGTCTTCAAGCGGCTTATTTATATCCAACTTTGCCATTTCAACCGTTCGTAACTTCATACGATCTTCCGCTTCTTTCACAAAAGATAAGCCATCCTCATTTTTCAATGTGAATGTGTTGCACATTCTATGATTATCAATTAAATTCACATTAAAGAACACTAAGACGATTGTTTACTTTAATTGTTTGTAGTATTTTCCTTCCAATTCTTGTGACCCATGAAGTCTAGCCAAATAATAACTAAAGCGAATTGGCAAATTATCTTTCGTTTGTCTTAATTGCATCTCTAAATCTACAGTTGTTTGATCATCAAATTCGACTAATAGATCCAAACGTGGACTTTTCATTTTATTATAGTCTTTTACTATTTCTGAATTCTTAACAACAACCTTATTTACCTTCCTCTCTAAAAATACCATGAGTAATGATTTTAAGGCATCATTGGCCTCCTTACAATCTTCGCCAAACACATACTTAAAGGCGAAATCATTTAATAAATTAGCGCTTCTCATAAGCATCTCTTTCTAGTAGGCATTTAACTGTCATCTAGATAGATAAGTATCGTAATGTGGATTTGTATATTTCCTTGTAGTTTGTCCACTTTAATAAAGACGAGATAAATCTTTGAATACAGTTCGTATCGATATACCATCATTTTTGTATCATGAATCAATAAACTAATGAATCCACATTACACCTTCGTTTTTTTAACACAAAGAAGGATTGGACCATCTAATCTAGAGCCTGAACATTAGCATATTCCATTTTAACGCCATTACCTACATACTCTTATACGTAATTTTTTCAACAAATTCTAGAAAAGATGAAAAAAATGCATCCATTTAAACAGATGCATTATAATAGGTCTCAATATCACTTTCTGAAATATACCCACACTCTGCCATTGCCTTTAATACCGCATATTGTTTCTGTTTGGCCTGCGTAAAATGATTCACCAATTCATAATGACTTGGAGATTGTGGAATACCCGCCAATAAAGAAGCTTGCGCAACCGTTAAATCTTCAGGAAGCGTATCCAAATAGCCCATACTCGCCTCATATATGCCTGTATAATTATTTCCATAATTGATCACATTCACATATAAAGTAATGATTTCATTTTTTGAATAATGCTTCTCTAAATAACGCGCCACAAAAAACTCTGTACTCTTACGATCCCATGAACTTTCAAACATCCCATACAAGTTTTTCGCAAGTTGCTGCGTAATCGTAGAACCACCACTCGTTAATAGATCTTCGTCAAATTGAGAAATAGCCGCACGAACCAAACCAATATAATCAAAGCCACCATGATCATAAAAGCGACGATCCTCTATCGCAATGGTAGCCCGAATCAAATTTGGGGATATATCATCATAATCCACATAATAAGGACTTGTCCTTACTTCATTGACTACCTCATCAACTGATTTTGTTTCTGTAAGCTGCAAATAATTCCAATACCCCTTGCCAAAAAAGACGCCGACAAAACCAATAATTAGAATCAACAACAATTTAAATATAAACTTAACTAACTTTTTCATACCTAAACCTTAACATAAGAAAAAGAACTTGTAAAATTACAAGTCCGTAAGATTAATCTTTTAAAGTTACATGTGTGGCATCTTTGAAAATAGAATTTGCCGCAATCTGACCACGCACACGAGATAATGGATATACATTTGTATGTGGACCAATAATAGTTCCTGGACATAGAACAGAATTACATCCAACCTCTACATAGTCACCCATGAAAGCACCGATTTTTCTTAATCCCGTTTCAAATTCTTCAACCACATTATAATTCTCATCTTTTCTTCTCAAGATGATATTATCACGAGCACTCTTCAAATTACTTGTGATACCACCAGCACCTAAGTGAGAATGATATCCTAAAATACTATCCCCAACATAGTTATAGTGAGGAGTTTCTACATTGTCAAATAAGATACAGTTTTTTAATTCCACACTATTTCCAACAACACAATTTGCCCCAACCAAAGCACTACCACGAACAAAAGCACAATGACGCACTTCCGTTTTTGGACCAATGATACATGGAGCACCTAAATAAGCACTTTCAAATACATGAGCAGTTTTATGAACCCAAACATGCTCTTTGACTTCCACATAATCTTCCCCTAAGTTTTTTCCTAATTCTAAAATCAATTCTTTGATTCCAGCCAAGGCTTGCCAAGGATATTCAAACTGTGCCAAGTAATCCTTAGCCAACGTATGATTTAAATCATAAAGCTCACTAATTTTGTACATAAATTTCCTTCTTTCTTACCATTCAGGCTCAAACTTAAATTCAACCCGAATTTCATTTTCATCTATATCTAAAATCGCATAACTACATGGTCTTCCATCCCTTGCATGCGATAAAGATCCTGGATTCAATAATGTTATTCCATCCACTTGATCCAAATAGGCAACGTGCGTATGTCCAAAACATACAATATCACAATCCAATGCTTTTGCCCTATTTGAAAGCTGTTCGCTTCTTGAAAAATACGAGAAGCGATGCGAATGCGTAACATAAATACGATGCTTACCAATTGGAATAACTCTTTCATCTTCAAAACGACCATAATAATCATTGTTTCCACGAACAACGATATAGCCTGGATAAAACATTGGATCATCCTCTAAATCTCCACAATGAATAAATAATCCTGCATCTGGATGTTTTTCACGAATCACATTTAATATATCATTTCTTCCATGAGAATCACTCACAACCACAATTTTCATAAATTACCCCTAATTCAGTTCATCTTGAAAAGACATTTGTTCCATACTCTTATCACCATCATGCAAGATCTTAGCATTCTCTATACCCACATATCGAAGTACAAATGGCAAATACCAATGTCCCGTCTTCTTTTCATGACCTTTTCCATAACGCACCACAAAACCATAGCGATACGCATTTTCCAATATCCATTCTACACGATTTTTATTTTCCTTAGACAATTCTTCTTCGACTTGCGTATAATCCATATCTTCATTTAGATGCTGCTTACAAAGCTCTATCCACTCATTTTGACCATCTAAAACAATCGTATACCCTAATTGCTGCTCATTCTTTCCAGCCCCATACATATAATTATTGACACCCGCAAATTCCTTTGACGCATTGACATACTGATCTAAGACTTGTTCATAACTCAAATAACCACTTGAAACACTCAAATGATCTTGGCCATCCATAACGGAAGCATAAGCATCGAGCATACTTGACAGATTATCAACCATGGCATTTTGAACATATATACCATTAAAATCCACTAAATTTTCTGGTTCATATTTATATACTGTATTTTCCTGATTTAAGACAACATATGGATTTGTAGGATCTGCCACCAACCTTAAATCTGAATATAGGACAGCCTCATTTTCATAATATGTTGTTAAATCAATATAGGAATAGTGCGACAACAATTCCTTTAAAGAATCATACGAAAAATTTTTACGGAAACGATTCACAAAATTGACAATATATTCATTATCCGCATCCTGCGTATCTTTTGCCTCTTTATAATACAACGTGTTTTTTAAACTAAATCCATCTAGCTTAATAAAATCCATAAACTTATCTGGCGTAATATGCTGATTGATCAAATAATCAATATCATTACTATCTAAATATTCTAGAATGATATCACGATTTGCATCCGTCGTATAAGGATACCTGGCTAACGGATCATATGACTTATCCATATGGTAAAGACAAAAACATCCCACCGCAAAACAAATCACGATCAATAAAACACGTGCTCGCATTTCTTTTCTACTAATCAAAATAAGTACCTCACGCAAAACATTATACTAAACTATCATTTTTCATGCAAACGAGCATAAAGAATCTTAGCCACATCTTCAGGAATCACTTCACTAAGCTGTTCTACACTTGCTAGTCGCATCTGTTTCATACTCTTAAAATGCTTCAACAATTCTTTTTTACGCTTAGGACCAATACCACTTACCGTATCTAACACTGATTTTGTCATCGACTTGTCTCTTAACTTTCTATGATACGTAATCGCAAAACGATGTACCTCATCCTGCATACGCGTCAACAAAAAGAATAAACTTGACTTTGAATCAATTGGAATTTCATTTAAATTTACATCCATCAAAGCACGCGTTGCATGCTTATCATCCTTAACCAAACCAGCAACCCTTAGATCCAACTGTAACATATCTATAATTTCTTTTGCGGCTGAAATTTGAGCGGCACCCCCATCCACCAACAATAAATCTGGCATCGGCAAATGCTCTTTCAACAACCTGAAATATCTACGATAAATAACTTCCTTCATACTATCGACATCACTTCTGTAGCCATCCAATTTATAATGACGATACGAATTCTTATCTGGAATTCCATCCTTAAAAACAACCAACCCACTCACATTAAAAGTCCCTTGAATATGTGAATTATCAAACATTTCTACCGTATGAATATTGGCATCAAATATTTTTGACAACATAGCATTGGCCTTTTTTAACTCATTATCCTTACGAAATACCAACTGAAATTTTTGTTCATGCGCCTCTTTCGCATTCTTATACACCATTTCAATCAATTTTTTCTTTTCCCCACGAATTGGAATATGCACATTCGTATTTAAAGCCTCTTTTAAAATATCAACCGGCGTACCTTGTGGCACCAAAATTTCTTTTGGCACTACATTCTTTTCATAATACTGCATGATAAAACTTGTAAAGGCATCCATCTCATCCTCATATAAAGGCGTAATCGACATATTTCTTTCCAATAATTTTCCTTGTCGAATCAAGAATGCCTGAAATGAAATATAGCCAGAATCCACATAATATCCAAATACATCACGATTGGCCAGGTCTTTAAAATCAATCGTCTGCTTTTCAATCACATGCTCTAATGCCTGAATCGTATTATAAATTTCCTGCGCCTTTTCAAACTGCAAATTTTCACTGGCATCCAACATTTTTGCCTGCAAAGAATCCATCACCTCTTTGGTATCCCCACACAAAAATTTCTTAATTTTTTTACGCGTCTTCTCATTTTCCTTAGGATCAATCTCATGGATACAAGGCCCTAAACACTGATGCATATGATAGTACAAACAAGGACTATCCGGAATATGACGACACTTTCTTACAGAAAAGATTTGATTGATCAACCTCACAATTTCATAAGCCGACTGACTACTTGGATACGGCCCAAAATATTCACTCTTTTTACTTTTAATATTACGCGTTGTACGAACCACGAAATTATTTTCCTTTGTGATCTCAATATACGGATACGTCTTATCATCCATAAACATAATATTATATGGAGGTGTATGCTTCTTAATTAAATTAATTTCCAATAATAAAGCCTCTTTTTCACTGCCCGTCACAATAAATTCAAAATCACGAATATGCGAAACTAAACGCGTTGTCTTATTATTATGTGTACCATGAAAATAAGAACGAACACGATTCTTTAATACTTTGGCTTTTCCTACATACAAAATATTCTGATTCTCATCCTTCATGATGTAACAGCCAGGTGCATCCGGAAGTAAAGCCAATTTATCTTGTAAATGCTTAGAAATACTCATTTTATCCCCTACTTTAATATGACTATCGTTGCTCCAAGTCCACCTTCACTAGGACCTGCACTTGTAAATTTAGAAACATTTGGCTGTTTCTTTAAATCCTTCCATACAGCTGTTCTTAAAGCCCCCGTACCCATACCATGAATAATACGAACTTGTTTTATGTGTTTTACAACAGCCTGATCCAAATATTTATCTAAAGCCGCAATCCCTTCTTCAACACGCATACCAATTAGATTCAACTCTAAAGGAAAGCGACTCGATACACTTTCTACATGCGCTTTATACGTTGTCTTTTTGATTTGTGGTTTATGCATAGGCTCCAACTTAGAAAGCTTGACCTTCATCTTCATTCCATTCGTTAAAACAGTCGCCTCATTTCTTCGAATATCTACAATTTCACCATGCGAATTCAAACCCGTGATCTTTACATAATCCCCCACTTTGAATTCTTTCTTTTCTTCTTCAACATCCTTTACCACATGCTCATTTAAAAGATCTAACTCATGCATCTTTTCAATCTGTTCATGCTGCTTACCCGTCTTCTCCTTACGAAGCATCGTTAAAATTTCTTTAGCCTGCGCCTTTTTCTTTTCAAGCATCTCATTTAACTGTTCTTGATAGGACGCATCCAATTCAGCTTTACGCTTTTCAATTTCTTTTTCTTTTTCATAAGCCTCTTTTTGAACACGATGCGCATCCTCAATCAATGCATTAAAACGCTCTTTTTGTTTCAATACATCATTTTGAAGCTTCTCTAATTTCTCTAATTCTTTTTCCGTCTGCTTTTCATTTTCATTCTTTAAAAAATCAGCTCTTTTTAAAATAGATTCTTCCAAATGATATTCTCTCGCAATATGAAACGCATAACTAGCCCCAGATACACCCGGAATATATTTATAGGTTGGCTTAAGCGTTTCTGGATCAAATTCAACACTCGATACCAAGACATGTTCATTGGCCTTTCCATACGTTTTTACTTGCGAATAGTGCGTTGAAGTAATGATCGTACTCTTTTTTGAAATCAAATACTCCAATATCGCGACCGCAAGACTGGCTCCTTCTAAAGGATCTGTACCATTTCCAATTTCATCCAATAAGATAAAACTATTCTCATCACTCTTTTGACAAATATGAGAAAGCCTAGAAATGTGACTTGAGAAAGTCGATAAATTATTTTCAATGGATTGATGATCTCCAATATCAAAATACATCGATTGATAAAATGGCAAGATGGCCTTATGACATAATACAGGAAATGCCGCATGAGCTAATGCCACAAATAGACCAATCGTCTTTAAAGTTACTGTTTTACCACCCATATTCGGTCCTGAAATCATAAGACAAGCTTGTTGATCGTTTAATTCATATGTGTTACAAACCACTTTCTTTTCATCAATCAACGGATGCTTGGCATGCTCTAAATACAACGAATGATCTCTAGATTGTAATGAAGGAATACATCCATCATAGCGAATGGCCCATTTTGCCTTTGTGAAAGCCACATCAATGATTGTTAATGTTTCTAATGCCGAAGTTAATGCGAGTGCATGTTTCTTTACCTGCATAGACAATTCTTTACAGATTCTTTTCTTCTCTTCTTCAATACGAATCACTAAGGATGAAATCTCATTATTATCCGCTACAAAACTCGATGGCTCTACATAATAGGCAAGACCTGAACTGGATTGTCCATGAATCATACCTCCAAAAGCATTTTTATCTTGGGCACGAACTAATACGACAACACGTCCCGAAACCGTTGTCGTCATATTTTCCATTAATTTTGAACTATTCTTCTTTAAAAACTGTCTCGATTTGGACTGCAAAGCTAAACGCGTATCTACCAAAGCCTTATGCATACTCTTTAATGCAGGTGTCGTATCTTCTTTAACACTCCCTGTTAAATCGATTTTGGAAATAATGGAATCCATCAAACGTGTACATCCATCCATCGATTGAGCTAGATTGGTTAATTCTATAAATTCAGAAGAGTTTAAACTTTGTTTCGCTTGCTTAACAGCCGTTAAAAAATGATAGATGGAAATTAATTCTTTACTTGTCAAAGTCATTTGTTTTTCAGCTTTTGAAACTGGTAAAGAAATATCATTGGCACCTGATAAATTCAATAAACCACCTTTTTGTTCAAACTGGATGGCTTCTTTAGCATAATTCAATTGTTCTTGTATTTCTAATTTATTAAATTGAGGCAACGCATTCAAAATCTTTTCTTTGGAACAAGAAAAACTTGAAAATGCGCAAATCTGAGTTAATACACTCGAGAAATCGATAGCCTGATTTAGTTCATCTCTAAAATTTCGTTTCATAAAATACTCCATTCCTACCTATTTTAACACAAATTTTATGGTAAACTAAATAAGGTGATTAAAATGGCAACATTGACAAAGAATATGACAAAAGAAGAAATCTTTCAATTAAAAAACCGATTGTCTTCTTTTATTTTAAAAGAAAGTACACCTCCATATACGTATTATCAAATCAAGACAAAAGAGTGTACAATTACAGCTTACACAAGTGGTAAAGTTGTATTTCAGGGAGCCGATCTTTCTTGGTTAGAACCTGCAACGCCTCAAAAAGAAGCACAAGACCAGGCTGGAAGTGATGAAGTAGGTACAGGCGATTATTTTGGTCCTGTTGTAGTGGCTAGTTGTATCGTCACAAAAGAAGCAAGAGAAAAATTATCTCATTTAGGTATACAAGATTCCAAGCAAGTGGATGATATCAAAATCAGAAAACTAGCCCCACTCATTAAAGATGTCTGTCCACACAGTATTTTGATTGTGCCCAATTCAAAATATAACGATATGCACGATTCTTGTAATATGGTGGACATGAAATGTCGTTTACACAACCAAGCCTATGTAAATCTAATCCATAAAGGATATACGCTTCCTAAACAGATTGTCATCGATCAATTTGTCCAGGAAAAAAGTTATTATTGCTATCTACAAGGTTTTCCTGAAGTAATTCGCGGCATTACTTTTGAAACAAAAGCTGAAAATAAGTATCTTGCGGTAGCTTGTGCAAGCATTCTTGCTCGCAATGCCTTTTTAGAAGCTTGGGATCTTATGGAAGAAAAATATGATTTTAAATTCGAAAAGGGGGCTGGTAGTAAAGTGGATGCTTGTGGCAAAGAATTTGTGAAAAAATTCGGAAAAGAAAAGCTTTACCAAGTGGCAAAGCTTCATTTTAAAAATACTCAAAAAATCGGTGTTTAACGCCTTCTTCGATCATTTTGCGCTATGGAATAATAGCGCTTTTTATCTTCATACATCTTTTGATCGGCTTCTTGTAAAATTTCACTCAAATTTAAACAACGCTCTTTCCATATATACCCTGTCGCAACACTGATTTCTAGTTCTTTCATACGTTTCAACAACATTTCATATTTAGAATAGAATTCCGATTCCAAAACATCTTGTTCGATAACCACAAATTCATCTCCACCAATACGATATGAGTTATCCGCAAAAATTTCTTGTAGTACATAAGAAGCACTAATAATCAAAGTATCTCCTGCAAGATGTCCCATTTTATCATTGATTTCTTTTAATCCATTTAAATCCAAATAAATCACGCCAACAAAATGAAGTTCTTTACACCTATTTTTTTTAAGATATTCATTAAAGTGATTGCGATTTTGTGCATAAGTCAAAGAATCTACATAGCTTAAATTCTGTAAATGTTTCTTTTCTTTTTCACGCGTCATGGCCGTTTCAATAAAGAAACATAAAGATTCTAAAAAGTCTTTTTGGTAGTAATTTTGTTTAGGGTTGTCTACCGCAAAAACACCTTTAATTTGATGATTATCCACAAACGGTACAAGGATTATACTATGTATTTTTTGCGAAATAAAACTTGAATAAATGGGACTCGTCTTTGAAATTTCACGAGTTACATCTTCAATATAATATGACTTTTGATTTTCAAAGAAACGCTGCACTAAATCCATATTTTCTAAACATAGACGGACCATATTATCAATATGAACATCATCATTTCGATTTCCATATTCATAGATGCTGTTCGTTTGTTTATTTTCAAAATCTAAATCCAATACATAACATCTTTCAGCTTGATAAAATTCACAAATAGTTTTCAAAATATCCTCAATGGCTCCCTTTTGATTTGTATCATTCGATAGTTTGCGAACGCATTGAATCAAAGTATGTGATACATTCAAGTCTTTTTCAAATTCATTTGATTTGTTTGAAATTCTTCGAACTTTTGCGATATAGAACCCACAATATAGTAGAAGAATCACAACTTCACAAATAACCATGAGCATATAATTCTTTTTCAATGTCAATGCACTCGCAAAGGCTACATCTTCATCCACAATAACAATTAATTCCCAATTATAAACTTGAATCGGTTTATAACTCAAATATTTCTTTTTACCGTCTTGTTCAAATTTCACGACACCTGATTTTAAAGCATGTATTTGTTTTATAACGTCTTTTTTAGGCGATAATAATTTACAACCATTCGTTGAAAAAGTGTCATAATCTAAAATATCTTGATTATTCATCACAACCTGTCCATCCGTTGTATCAATAATGAGATTTTGTGTCTTTCCACTATATATCTGTGTATAAAACTGTTCATCTAAAGTATCACATTGAATTACACCTACTAAATACGCAACGACAGAATCGTTTTGTTGGATAGGCACATAATAATTCACACTCTTTTTATTTGTGAGTGGATCTGTATGTACTTGATCCATATATTCTGCATCTGCATTCAATGTCAAAAAATCATTCGATTGAATTGGTTGCACATCTTTATGCATTGTATACATCGTATTATTTTGCATCGATAAATCGACGCGTTCAAACAAAGATACATCTTCAAATGTACTTAATCGACTGCTGTATTCTTCATATGTAGGCAAATGATCTTCATTGGAAAAATCTTTCCCAATCAAACGCAAATAATTCAAATCATCCTGCATACGATTTTGAATACTTTGAATGATGGCATTACTCGCATTTTCTAATCGGTTGTAACAACTTTCTTCTTCTTGTTTAAAACTAATATGATAGGTTGTAACAGTTAATGCCAATATCAATATCATAACTAAAAGTGTTGGTAATAACTGATTTATTTGTTTTTTCATACGTATTCCTTTTAACATTTCTAACTTTAATTATAAACCCATAACAAGCTAAGCGCAAAAAAGAAGTAACATAAGCTACTTCTTTAACGATTATTGATCTTTGTTTCAACCTCAATATCATAAGGAAGTTGAATCAATTTTACACCCGCATCATGAAACATGCGTTTACTCGCAATATTTCCTTCTGTACCATCATACTTGTCACTTTCATATACAACACAAGTAATACCAGCTTGAATAATGGCTTTTGCGCATTCATTACATGGAAATAATGAAACATATAAAGTACAACCATGTAGATCTTGAATACTATTTAAGATCGCATTCAATTCAGCATGTACCACATAAGGATATTTTGTATCTAAAAATTCTCCGTCTCTTTCCCAAGGAAATTCATCATCTTCACATCCATAAGGAAAACCATTATAGCCTAGTCCAACCACTCTTTTTTGTGGATTGACAATACAAGCTCCTACACGCGTATTTGGATCTTTTGAACGCATAGCACTCAAGTGTGCCATACCCATAAAATACTGATCCCAACTCAATACATCTTTACGCATTATTCTTCCTCTTCTCTAAGTTCATTTAATACTTTTTCAAAAGTTGGTTCTAACGGTACTTCAAAATGCATCTTTTCATGTGTTGTTGGATGAACAAATTCCAAGGCGCATGCATGCAATAACTGGCCATTGGCTTGGATTGTTTTTCTAGGACCATATTTTGGATCGCCTGCAATTGGATGTTCAATATATTGCATATGTACACGAATCTGATGAGTTCTTCCTGTTTCCAATTGACATTTAATATACGCAAACTTACTGAAGTTTTCTAGAACACTAAAATGCGTGATCGCATCCTTTGAATTGTTTGCGGTAACCGCCATTTTCTGTCGATCCTTTTCATCACGACCAATTGGTGCATGAATCGTACCATATTCGTGTGTAAATGGTTTATGCACTATGGCAACATATTCACGATGACATGTCTTATCTTGAAGTTGTTGACTCAATGCCTCATGTGCCACATCATTTTTGGCAACAACCAAAAGACCAGACGTATCTTTATCAATACGATGTACAATGCCTGGTCGCATCACACCATTTATACCACTCAAATCTTTACAATGATACAACAAAGCATTGACTAACGTACCCGAATAATGTCCTGGAGCTGGATGTACCACCATACCTTTTGGTTTATTGACCACAATGATATCATGATCTTCATAAACAATGTCTAAATCGATTGGTTCTGGAAGTACTTCTGTTGAATCGAGTTCAGGAATTGAAACTTCAATTTCGTCATTTACACAAACTTTATAACTCGCCTTCATCACCTTTTGATTGACCAAGACATTTCCTTCATCCAATAAATCTTTAATTCTCTTACGCGAAAAATCTAACTTTTCAGCTAATACTTTATCTAAACGATCCAATTTTGTATCTTCATCTATTTTTAGGATTCTTGTTTCCATTTCGCTTGCTCCTTCTTATCGTCTATAAACATACTGATTAATATTAATGCAATTCCTACGGTTATGCAAATGTCCGCCACATTAAATACGGGAAATGGATAACCAAAAATATAGAAACTAAAAAAGTCTCTAACATATCCTAGACTCATACGGTCAATAAAGTTACCAATAGCTCCTGAGAAAACTAAAGATAAACAAATTTGATAGCGTGAATCATTCGTTTTAAAAAACATATATACCATCGCAACTAGGGCAATTAGAGTTAGTGCTGCAAAAAAGCCCATTCCAGCTTGTGCAAACATACTAAATCCAGCTCCCGTATTTTGAACATATGTCAAGTAAAAGAAATGATTGATCATTTCCACGGTTTCATTTAATTTGATCGACTTCACAATAGCCCATTTTGTCCATTGATCTAGTCCTAAAGTGACAAATACTATTAATAAGGATGCCACTACTGTTTTTCCTTGTTTCATCTTATATCCCCTTTTAAAACGATTTGTTTCTTCTATGTAAAAATAACATTTTGAAAAATAACCATACACTCATGCCAAGCGCAAAGATATATCCAAAAAAGCCAAGTGCAGGTATACCCATAATGGTCGGTTTCATTTTTGTTGTACAAATCAAGCTTGAACCTACAACCAAGGCTGCAATCAACACACATACAATCAAACGATTCACCATCTGATCAATCTTGGCAAGTGGAGCTTGAGAACCCATTAAATTTAAGTTTACCTTGATTTGTCCTCTTTGAACCATCTTCAAGACATCACTAGCCTGTACAGGAATATCGATTGAATGTGAAAGTGCATCTACACTTCGCTTAAATCCCGACTTTATTTCTTTTTGCCAATCAATCTGCGTCAAACTTGACTTATGACTCATTGCTATCTTCATCGTATTCATATTCGGATCTAAAGCCGTTAATGTTCCTTCAATTGTCATCATCGAACGAGCTAGCATACTTATGCCTTTTGGTAAAGAAATCGAATAGACATGACATATTGAAAACATATCTTGTACAAGTTTTGCGACATCAATTTGAGCATAAGGAACACTCAAATATTGATTTACAAATTTATCCATGTCGTTACAAAATGCAGAATAATCAATTTCTTTCTTACAATCTCCAATCATTAAAATGCAATCGACTAATTTCTGTGTATCCTTTAATGCGATGGCACGAACCGCCGATTTCATCGTTTCCCTTTCATTCGCATCTAAGATTCCCATCATACCAAAATCAATCCATACGATTTGATTATCGCGAATTCTTAAATTTCCTGAATGTGGATCCGCATGAAAGAAACCATTCTCAATGATTTGTGAAATATAATTAAATGCCAATTTATCAGCAATTTCACTACGATCATAGCCTAGTTCATCCAATTTTTTTGAATCTGTAATTTCTATACCATCCACATATTCCATCACTAGAATATTTTTTCGTGTATATTCATCATAAATTTTAGGTGCATCAATAAATTTACAATCCTTATATTCATTTTTAAATCGTTTCGCAAACTGTGCTTCAATCGTAAAATCCATTTCTTGTTTAGCCGTGTACCAAAATTCATCGATAACCATATCTAAATCGACGACACTTGAAACAATATCGGATAGATTTAATATTTTTACAGCTTTTCTTAATAATGCGACATCACGTTCCATCCACTCATAAATTTTTGGTCGTTGAATCTTTAAAACAACTCTTTCTTTTGTCTTTAGGGTTGCTGCATGTACTTGCGCAATCGATGCCGATCCTAAACATATTTCATCAATACTCTCAAATTCTTCATGAAACAAATCACCATATGTATCTTGAATAATTTGTTCAACCATCGAAAAAGGCATGGGTGTTACATGAGAGCGTAGCTTCATCAATTCTTTACAATAACGCTGTGAAAACAGATCTTGTCTTGTTGACATGATTTGGCCAATCTTTACGAAGGTTGGTCCCAAATCTTCTAAAATCATACGAAATTTTACTGGATCCATTTCCTTTTGGATGTGGTGTTTTCTAAGTATTGAAACAATCTGGGCAAATCTAGCACTTGTTGACATCGTTTTTGTATCACTCATTTTTTCACATCCTGTCTTCTATGTAAAGGTGTATTGGTCACTTTACTCTTTTTTAATACCTTACGTGTATTGAATTTCTTCTTATCTTCCACAAGAATCATTTTCAACAAACGACTCCAATCTTTATTATTTTTCATAACAGTATTTTAACATACTTGTTAAAAATCAAAAAGAAACAGTATTCACTGTTCCTTAATAGTAATCATCGACCAATGTAATTTTATCTTTTAAAGCCTTACCATAACGAATACTTATATGAATTTCATTATTTTTCGCGTAATATTCATCATAGAATTTTGTTCGAAACGTGTTAAATAATGTTTGTAAATCCTTTGACATCTCATAATCATCCATCTGCAAATCCAATTGATCTTCATCCTGTACAATATGAAGCATTTTAGGATATGTGATTACTAACACATCATCTTGTAACTTATCATCTTCAACCATTTCATCCACAATGACACGCACATCGCCTACAGAACTTAAATACGTCTTTGTATATAAGCGAGCGCTATTTGGCATTGAAGTCGTCATTGTCTGTGTTTCTTGAGATAAATCCATTTGATGGGGACGAATTTGACTGAATTCATATACAAAGGTTCCAACACCAAACACAAATAATAAGATGGAAACAACAAGTAATACACCTAATTTACGCATTTGTATCCACCTTCTTTGGCCAGGCACGAAATAACATCAATAAAATAGCCAAACTTCCTAGTACAAAGGCAATATCTATGCAATAGAGTCCTAAACTGGTTGTGGCATACATCATACTTACGTAAATCATCACAACAAAGCCAATACCACTGCCAATCAATATGCATGAAACTGGAATCATTGCGAAAACGAGTATCACCTTTAATATATCCGATTCAACATGATGCACTTTTCTTTCATGATATAATGGGCGATCTGGTGTTGGGGGCAAATCATTCGATTTGATATTGTCATTCCACGTTTCCTTAATGTCATCCATCACACCTACATGATTTGCATGTAAACGATAGCGTTCTACTCTTTTGGCCATGACCTTCACAAAGAAATAAATCGCAATACATACATATAGAAGACGACATAAACTTAACATAAAGTCTGTAATCGCATAGAATCCTGCAAAGAAAGAGAAAATCATAGACAACACAATTCGACATAATAGATCTACCACAATCAGTTTTCCAATCCACAAAATCAATACAAGTACAAATGCATCGAATATGATGTGGAAGATTTCATTCATCGAAAAATTTCCTAGTTTAGAAAACATTCCCTCCAATTTTGCATATACCTTATCAATTGTTTTGTCCGCTTTACTTGATAATGGATCCATCGAATCTGTATTGATTTTATAGGCAGACAAAATCTCTTTAGCCAATTCATCCACATCTCCAAAGCCGGCTACTGCCTCTTCTTCGGATACGCCACTTGCGATCTTGTCATCAATATAGGTTCCATATTCTAGGATAATATCTTCTTTTTCTTTATCATTGATCAACGATAATTTTTGATTCAAAAGATCTAAAAATTCACTTTTTAACATTTTATTTTACTCCCTTCAAATATGTATTTACACTCTCTGAAAAATTGGTCCATTCTTCTAATAAAGCCTCATATCTTGCAAGTCCTAGACTCGTGATATGATAATACTTTCTTGGAGGGCCTTCTGTTGATTCTTTTAGATAAGATTCTAATAAATGATCATTCGATAAACGCTTCAGTAAAGGATAAATCGTTCCTTCATTCACTTGAATCACTTCATTAATTCTAGATACAAGTTGATATCCATATAGATCATCAGCCACAATCGCCTTTAATACAATCAATTCCAAGACGCCTTTTTTAAATTGAGTATTCATGCGCCACGCCCTTACTCTTTCCTATCAAAGATGGTTGAAACACATCCACATACATCTTTTCTAAAGGATTTAATGATAAACCTTTGCTGGATTGAATATATTTAAAATCTTGATTCACAAGCTTATTTTTATATTTCAATTTCAGTTCATAAGCTTCATTATATTCAACAACACCTACACCTATCACTTGAACGCACATAAATAATTTAGAAGCTTTAGTCAATCCCATTATCTTTCCATTGCGAATCCATCCACAAAAATATACAGGAATATTCTGAAAGGAATAACCTGAAATATGATCGATGGAAATAACGGGAAGATTGTATTTTTTTCCTAAACATTGTGCTAATTCTTTTGTAGCTCCATGTTTAGAGCAATATATAACAGCTCTTGGTTGCATAAGTAAATTTTCTCCTTCTCTAATAATTAAACAGTTGGAGATAAACTCCTCTAAGAACCGTACGTGCAGTTTTCCCGCATACGGC
>ENA-OQIE01000538-OQIE01000538.1-human-gut-metagenome-genome-assembly--contig:-NODE-538-length-24915-cov-8.523633_pt1 | contig 24915 bp, 23 predicted proteins | sample MGYA00242569_ERZ504731 | MGnify/ENA primary metagenome ERZ504731 (study PRJEB26092, sample SAMD00036208) | human gut metagenome | host: Homo sapiens | study: EMG produced TPA metagenomics assembly of...
TCTCATAGATGGAAAGATAAAGTCTGTCATTTCGTTTTGTTTTTTTAAGAAAATAGGCCATAGAAAGTGTCCTCCAAGTATTACACATTTGCACCATAATTATACCAAATAAATAAAAAAAATAAAATAAATTTAAAGCACAAAAAACAACGATAAATACTGGAGAATCTCAACTTTTTCTCAGAATAGCCTCTAAACATTCATGGTGCAAACCTCTAAAGACGGGACATTTGGAGTATTTACGATTTTACAACTGTCGAACTACCGTATTAAATATATTTAATGTTTTCACCTAAGCTTAAGTAACAAATGTTCATTGACAGGGGGGGTATTAGGCTATAAAATATAAGCAATTGTTATTCTTGGGAAGGGTACGGTTTATTTTTAGAATCAGTATTTATAGGGTACATGTATAGGATATTAAAAATAGCTGGTTTTCCGCATTTTTAATTGAATTGTTCATCTTTTTATTTGCTTTAGATAGGGAGAAGTGTATCTATTTATAGAATGATTATGTATTGACTCGTGTTTTTTAACGAGTTTTTTTTATGGAATGGGAGATTTGGATGAGTAAAAATAGAAAAGAAAATAATACGCGTTGGTCTTTGGTTGTGTATGATGTGATTGTTTATGCGATATCTTCCTTATTATTAATATGGTTGTATGGTGGAAACGAATCATTCACAAACACAGAATCTTTAAAACTAACAATACTCGCATTTGCGATTATCTTTGTATGTCGTTTAATTGGTCATATTTATGGTCAGATTTGGCGTTATGGCGGTATTCAAGGCTATATTCGTATGATTGTTTCAGATGGTGTAGCATTTATACTTCTATATGTAGTTCAAATGGCAATGCCAATTCAACGAATGAGTTTTGCAAGAACTCTAAGTTTAGTATGTGTAAACTTATTGGGTTCAATTACCATTCGTATGATTTATAGATATTGTTATTTATATAGTGATAATGTAACGAAAAAGGGTAAGTTTCTAGCTAAGTTACTATATAGATTTTCAAGTATTGAAACGGATACGAATAAAGAAGTTCAAAAGATCAAGATTGCGATTATTGGTGCTGGGCGTGTCGGTGCTAGTTTTGCAGAAGATTTATTAAATGATGAAAATGCAGTATATACACCACGTTGTTTTATTGATACGAATAAAGAAAAAGCGGGTAGAGAAGTGCATGGCATTCCAGTATGGTATGCGGATGAAACGACTTTAGATAAATTAAAGGCGTATGAAGTACAAGAAATTGTATTTGCGATCCCATCTATGGATGTAAACAAGAAGAAATGTTTATATGAACATTATAAGAATGCTGGATATAAAGTAAAGGTATATGACTATCCAACACTATATACTGCAGGAAGTAAGCGTAACTTAAGAGAATTTGATATTGAAGAATTGTTATTTAGAAAACCATTAGCTGTCACAAATGAAGCTACCAATGCTTATTATAAAGATAAGGTAATTTTAATTACTGGTGGTGGAGGATCCATTGGATCTGAACTTTGTAGACAACTAGCGAAGATGGAACCACGATTGATTGTTATCTTAGATATTTATGAAAATGGTGCTTATGATGTACAACAAGAATTAAAGATTGCCTATGGCAATAATTTAAATCTACAAATTGAAATTTGTTCAATCACTCATAAGAAAGCATTAGAAAAAGTATTTAAGAAATATCATCCGCAAATTGTGATTAATGCAGCTGCACATAAACACGTTCCTTTAATGGAACACAATTGTGTGGAAGCTATTTATAACAATGTATTTGGAACAAAGAATTTAATTGAACTCTGTGAAAAATATGAAGCACAACGCTTTATGATGGTATCTACTGATAAAGCAGTAAATCCAACCAACGTTATGGGAGCAACAAAGCGTATGTGTGAAATGATGGTTCAATCCGCAAGTACTTATGGAAAAGTAAAATATAGTGCAACTCGTTTTGGAAATGTTTTAGGAAGTGCAGGAAGTGTAATTCCATTATTTAAAAGACAGATTGCCAAAGGTGGTCCTGTAACACTAACAGATAAACGAATTATTCGTTACTTTATGACTATTCCAGAAGCAAGTCAATTAGTACTACAATCAGGTGCTATGGCAAATAATGGAGAACTATTTGTACTTGATATGGGTCAACCTGTTAAGATTCTAGATTTAGCACAAAACATGATCAAGCTTTCTGGAGCACATGATATTGAAATTGTCGAAACAGGATTGCGTCCTGGAGAAAAATTATATGAAGAACTATTAATTAATAGTCAAACATTAACAAAAACTGATAACGACTTGATCTTCATTGAAAAGGATACACCACTTTCTAAAGAAGAAATTGACGAAAAGCTTGAAGTATTAAGAAACGCAATTGAATCTGAGGATGACAATGATGCTAGAGAAGCATTAAGAAGTGTTGTACCAACATTCAGAAGACCAGAAGAAATAAATAAGCAAGTCGCTTAGGGGAGGATAAAGAGTTTATGATGAATATACCATTTTCACCACCAGATATTTCAGAAGAAGAAGTTAAAGAGGTTACGGAAGCCTTACAATCTGGTTGGATTACAACAGGGCCAAAAACAAAACAGTTAGAAAAAGAAGTGGCTGAACTTTGTGGGGTAAATAGAGCAGTATGCTTAAATTCTCAAACAGCATGTGCTGAAATGACATTGAGATTATTGGGGGTAGGACCTGGTGATGAAGTAATTACTAGTGCGTATACATACACGGCAAGTGCTTCTGTTGTATGTCATGTTGGAGCTAAATTAATTTTAATTGACATACAAGAAGACTCATTAGAAATGCATTATGAAAAATTAGAAAATGCGATTACTGAAAAGACAAAGGTAATCATTCCTGTGGATCTTGGGGGAGTTCCATGTGACTACGATAGAATTTTCTCTATTGTAGAAAAGAAAAAGGATTTATTTAATCCTACAAATGATATTCAAAAAGCTATTGGTAGAGTAATTGTTATGGCAGATGCTGCTCATGCGTTTGGTGCAACTTGGCATAATAAACCAGTAGGTAGTATTGCAGATTTCTCTAACTTTAGTTTCCATGCAGTTAAAAACTTCACAACAGCCGAAGGTGGAGCTGTAACCTGGAAAGATATTGAAGGTATTAATAATGAAGATATTTACAAAAAATATCAGTTATTATCATTACACGGACAATCTAAAGATGCCTTAGCTAAGACTCAATTAGGTGCTTGGGAATATGATATCGTTGGTCCTTGGTACAAATGTAACATGACAGATGTTGTTGCAGGTATTGGCTTAGGACAAATGAGAAGATATAAGGGAATGTTAGAAAGAAGAAAAGAAATTATTCAAAAATATGATGCAGCATTCAAACCATTAGGTGTTGAAGTATTAAATCATTATACGGATGAACATCAATCTTCTGGACATTTGTATATTACAAGAATCCCTAATATTACATTGGAACAACGTAATGAAATTATTATTAAAATGGCAGAGCAGGGTATTGCCACAAATGTTCATTACAAACCACTTCCAATGATGACTGCCTATAAAAACTTAGGATTTGATATCAAAGATTATCCAAATGCATATAAGCAATTTGAAAATGAAATCACTCTTCCTTTGTATACAAAGTTAACAGATGAAGAAGTGGATTATATTATTGAAAATTATGTGAATTTAATTAGTAAATTAAGATGAGATTAGGAGTTATAAAATTGTATAAAAGAGTAATAAAAAATATACTAGACTTTGTTATTGGTTTGTGTGGGTTTCCATTTTTTTTACTAGCTTTATTAATTTTTGGGCCAATTATTTATTTCGAAGATAAAGGACCAATTTTCTATAATGCTAAACGTATTGGAAAAAATGGTAAATTATTTAAAATGTACAAGTTTAGATCTATGTATGTTAATGCACCTGATATTAGACTTGCGGATGGTTCAACGTATAATGGTGAAAATGATCCACGTGTGACTAAGATAGGTAAATTTATGCGTGACACAAGTATTGATGAACTACCACAAATTCTTAATTTATTAAACGGAACAATGAGTTTAATTGGTCCGCGTCCAGATCCATCTGATTGGTTGGATAAGTATCCAGAAGAAATTAAAATTTTCTTAACAGTAAAACCAGGATTAACTGGTTATAGTCAAGCATATTTCAGAAATAGTGCTGATGGAAATGAAAAAATGGTGAACGATGCATATTATGCAATCCATTGTGATTTTTTGATGGATATAAAAATATTTTTTAAAACTATTGCAATAGTTTTAGGACATAATAATACGTATAAAGATACAACTAATGAAGATGAAGCAAACAAATTGGTTGATGAATTAAGAAAGTAATATGGTTATAATTTTGAGGAGAATCTAATGATTAAAGAATATGGTTACGAATATGATGCGGTATTAAATGAAGAACTTTATTTAAAAACTAAAGGGAAAGTGACACACAATAATTTTATGGGTGCTCTTTGCTTAAGGACTGGTAGAGATGCGTTAAAGGTAGTAGCTAGAGAGTTCACAAAATCAATTGTTTTAATTCCAGCCCTAGCGTGTGATTCAATGATTACTCCTTTTAAAAAATATAATCACGTAATAAAGTATTACAAATTAAATAGAGATTATTCAATTGATGTAGAATACCTTAGTTCTTTAATTCCAGATAAGGTGTCACCTATATTATTTCTTTATATGGATTATTTCGGGAATAAAGCTTTGAATGATTCTCAATTAAATGAATTGAAATCAAATTATCCGAATTTAATATTTATCGAAGATAGAACACATAATCTTTTTGTTGATAATAAAAGACAATTCAAAGCTGATTTTACAATGGCAAGTTTAAGAAAATGGGTGAATATTCCAGATGGAGGTCTATTATGGACCGATAGAAAACTTATGAATAAAGAATTTAGCGAAGATTTAAATTTTTTTGAATCAAGACTAAAAGCACAATGTTTAAGAAATGAGTTTTTCAAAACAGGGGATGAATCAACAAAAATATCATATCGAAAAGTATTTTCTACAGTTACGGATTCGATTGATGAAGATTTATTTCCTGGATTGATGTCGGAATATTCTCGTGAATTGTTAAAACAAATAGATTTTACTCTAATAAATGAAACAAGAAAGAAAAATGCATCAATTTTAATTTCAGAATTAAAAGGGTTTAATTTTGTTCAAAAGAAAGTGGGATTAGGAGATGTATATGTGGCGGTTCTTGTTGAAAATAGAGATAAAATACAAAGAGAATTAGCATCTGAAGGTATATTTTGTACAATTATATGGCCTTTAAGCGATGAACAAAAAGAAATTTGTAGAATTGCTAAATATACAGAAGAACATATTCTTACTATATACTGTGATCAACGTTATACAAGTGAAGATATGGAATATGTAGCTAAATGCATTAGGAGAATTTGTAATGAATAAAAAATTAATGATTTTAGGAGCAAGTATACTTCAACTGCCTGCAATTGAAAAAGCAAAAGAAATGGGACTTGATGTAGTTGTAGTTGATATGAATCCAGATGCAGTAGGATTTAAAGTTCCTGGTATTGAAAAAGAAATTATTAGCACCATAGATATTCAAGCCGTGATTTGTGCAGCAAAGAGTCATAAAATAGATGGAATTATGACATTGGCTACAGATATGCCGATGCGTACAGTTGCATCTGTTGCAAAAGAAATGAACTTGATTGGTATTGATGAAGAAACAGCTTTAAAGGCTACAAATAAAGCTGAAATGAGAAAAGCACTTCAATTAAATAATGTACCTATTCCAAAGTTTTATGTTGTTAGCAATAAAGATGAATATAAAGAAGTGGTAAAACAGTTCGATGTTCCTTTTATTGTTAAACCTGCAGATAGTTCAGGAAGTAGGGGGATTTTTGAAGTAAAGGATATTCATAATGATGATTTGATAATTGAAGCTTATGATTATTGTCATCCATTTTCTAAAGTAGGGGATGTTGTTGTTGAGGAATATATGGAAGGTCCAGAAGTAAGCGTAGAGACTTTAACTGTTAATGGTGAATGTCATGTTATTCAAATAACGGATAAATTAACGACTGGCGCTCCTCATTATGTTGAAATGGGACATTCGCAACCAACAATGCTGAGTAACGAAATTGCTGAACAAATTTCAAAAGTTGCTAAAGCAGCAAATAAGGCAATTGGCATCAAAAATGGACCATCTCATACTGAAATCATTGTTACTAAAGAGGGGCCTAAAATTGTTGAGTTAGGCGCAAGACTTGGTGGTGATAATATTACAACACATTTAGTTCCACTATCTACAGGTGTGAATATGGTTGAATGTTGTATTAAAATTGCACTAGGTGAAATACCAGATATAAAGAAAAAATGGAATAAAGGATCTGCTATTAGATATTTTAATCAAAAACCAGGTTGTATAAAATTTATTGATGGAATTGAAGAAGCTAAAAAAGTGCCTGGAGTAAAACAAATAAGCATTGTTCATGGAGTTGGAGAAAGTATTACAGAAGTAACTAGTAGTGGATCAAGAATTGGTTTTGTAATAGCACAAGATATGGATGCTAATAAAGCAATAAATGATTGTTGTGATTCATTAAAAATTATTGATGTTAAGATAAGTTAAGTTCAAATTATTGTTGTAAAGGATTGTGAAAATATGAAAATTGTGATTGCTACACCTATATTATATAGTCCTACAAGCCCATTTAATCATTTATTTAAAGATATTATTGGTGGATTATTAGATGATGGTAATGAAATAATACGACTTGTTGCAGTTGAAAATAAAAATGAAACTGAATATACATTTGGTTATGTTGGACCAAATATTGAATATAAATTATTTAAAAGGAAAAACAGTAGCCACAATAATATAATTTCAAGGTATATAAGAGATACAATTACAAACATAAGAGAAGCAATAGCAATTTTGAAATTGAAAAATGTTGATGTGTTGTTCGAGGATGTTTCGTATTCTTCATTTTGGACAGTAAAGGCAGCAAAAATGAAGAAAATGAAAGTTGTTGCTATGTTACAAGATGTTTGGCCTGATAATGCAGTACAAAGCGGTTTGATTGCTGAACAATCTTTCCTTTATAAATATTTTGAAGTGTGGCAAAAATCAGTTTACAAGAACGCAGATCGAATCATTTGTATTTCTGATGATATGAAAAATTTTATTTCTAGTAAAAATGTTGAGAAAGAAAAAATAGATGTTATTTATAATTGGGGATATTCTGATGAAATCGTAGATATTCCATGGGAAGAAAATAAATTTGTAAAAAAATATAATTTAGATAGAGATAAATTTTATGCTATATATGCTGGGAATATTGGAAAAATGCAAAATGTAGAAATAATTATTAATGCAGCAAAATTATTAGTTGATAGAAAAGATATCAAGTTTTTAATTATTGGAGATGGGGCTAAGAGACATGTTATTGAGGAAATGACAAAGGGACTAAACAATGTGGAAATGCTTCCAATGCAACCAAGTGAAATTGCAACACATATATATTCTGCAGCAGGTGTGAATATTATTTCCTTAGTTTCTGGTGGCATAAATACTGCAATGCCAAGTAAAACAGGTGTTATATTATCATGTGGAAAACCAACGATATGCACTTTTGGTCTTAATTCATGTTTTTCTAATATATTAAAAGAATATAATGTATGTAAAAGTGTTGAACCTAATAAAGCAGGTCAATTAGCTAAATTAATTTGTGATTTATATGAAGGCAAAGTTTTAATGAAAAAAATTGATATATACTCAGTTTTTAAAAATTACTTTTCTAAAACAGATAATGTTTTAAAATATGTTACTATTTTAAATAGTGTTTCTGAAAAACAATAATTATTTATAATTTAAATTTTTATATGGTTGTTATTATATTATGAGATTTAAAAAAAAATAGTTATTATTATTTAAATAAATACAATTATTATTTGAGGTAAAACGATTACAATGATTGATTACTAAAATCTTCTAAAATTACGTTAAATAAAGTCAAATTAACAAAAAAACATAACAGGTATATGCAAACAATAAAATAAGATGACTAGAATTTATTACTTTAGAACTCAAAAGATTAATAATTATACAGTGTACAAAAATATGGCTAATTAAAATCAATTGTTATTGGGTTGATACTTTTGTTTTATAAATATGAATAATATCAAAATATAGAAAGAGGTTAGAATGAAAAAAATATTAATCATGTGTGGATCCTATATTCCTGCAAAAAAATCTGGAGGACCTTTAACAAGTACATTAAATGTCGTAAATGCTTTATGTAATGAATATGATTTTTATATAATTGCATATGATCATGATTTTGGAGAGAAGCAAAGATTTTTAGGGATTAAAGAAGGTTGGAATAAAGTTGGCAATGCTTCTGTTTATTATGCAAAAGATTCTGAATTAGAGTTCAATAGAAATGGATTTAACAAAATAATTAATGATGTGATGCCTTCTACAATATGGGTATCTGGGATTTTTTGGCCATCTTATATATTACCTATATGGAAGATTACTAAAGAACATCATATTAGATTTATTATTTCTCCTCGTGGGGAACTGTGTGAAGGTGCACTATCAACTAAAAGATATAAAAAAATACCGTATATTATTATTACTAGATTACTTGGAGTTTATAAAAGTAATGTTTTATTTCATAGTACTAGTATTGAAGAAACTAAATGTATTCAAAAGTATTTGAATGTAACACCAGATAGAATTATTAATGTAAAAAATATTCCTTCAATAAATCAAATTAATCGTTCTGATTATGAAAAGAAGAAGAATGAATTAAAAATTGTTTTTATCTCAAGAATTCAAGAAAAAAAGAATTTATTATTTGCAATCGAGGTAGTTAATCAATTAAAGTGTAATGTTATATTTGACATTTATGGACCAATTGAAAACAAAATTTATTGGGAAAAATGCCTTGAAGAAATAAAAAAATCACCAAATAACATTCAAATTGAGTATAAAAACGAATTGTCACCCATTGATGTCTCAGAAACATTTTCAAAGTATCATTGTTTCTTTTTTCCAACCAAAAGTGAAAATTATGGGCACGTTATACCTGAAGCATTGTTTGCAGGCTGTCCAGTTATCTTAAGTGCAGAAACTACTCCTTGGGATTCAATAGATGGAAAAGCTGGTTATATAGCTAAATTATATAATCATTCTAAATTTGTAAACATTTTAAATAAAATTGCTGATTTGGATGAAGAAGGTTTTAGAAAATTATCCATTAGATGTCAAAACTTTGTAAAAGATAACGTAAATATTAAAGAAGAAATAGAGGGACATAAAAAATTATTTGATTATGATTTTTAATATGAAATAAAGGAGTTGTAATGAAAGAAAGAAAAAAAGTATGTGTAAACATATTAAATTATAATACTTATGAAAAAAGTAAAAAATGTATAGAAAGTTGTCTTCAACAAAAAGGATTAAATTTTTCTATTCTTTTGATTGATAATTGTTCTACTGATGATAGTTTACAAAAATTGAAAGATGAATTTGGTAACAGTATCTTTTATCTAAAGAATAAAGAGAATTATGGCTACGCCGGAGGAAATAATTTAGGAGTTTCTTATTGTAATAAAAAGGGTTATGATTATTCTTTCCTTTTGAACAGTGACATTGTTTTAAACTCGCCTTTATTATTAAAATATTTGGTTGATGTTTTAGAGAATGATGATAAATGTGCAATAGTTGCGCCAATGATTTATAATGTTACAAGTAAAGGATTAGAGCTAAATTGTAATGATTCGCAATATTTACGGATGCTTAGAAAGGTTAGAATATTACCAAAATTAGAAAATTTATCTGAGAATCTAACAACAATCAGCGAAGCGCATGGATCTGCTTTATTAGTGAAAAATAATATATTTTTAAAAGTTGGAGGATTTCCAGAGTATTATTTTATGTATGGAGAGGAAAGCACCTTTTCAAAAAAAATTATATGGAGCGGTCACAAAATTATGTGGTGTAAGATTAGTGATATGAATGTGCTTCATTATCATGATAAAACAGGAAAAGTCGATTCATGGAGATTATACTTAATGGGTAGAAATAGAACTATTGAATATTACGAGAATTGTAATAGAGCACCATTAAGATGGTTTTGTGTATTCTATTGTTTTTTATTTATACAATTCTTAAAAAGGAATACGTATTTTTTAAAAGGTGTGAAAGCAGCAAAAGTTATGCATTATAAACATTCAACTTATAAAGATTATTATATTGATGGTAAGGACTCTATTAGGAGGATAAAATAATATGTTAATGCTTTTTGTTATTTTTTTACTGTGTTTTACATTTTGGATATATAAAAAGATAGGATTTAATCTATTTATCAATGATATTTTTTGGTTATTTATTTGGTGGGGGCTAATAATAGGTGTTTATTTATTCTCTGGAATTAAATATGGCAATTATGGTTTTAGTTCTCTACTATTGTTGTTTTTATTTTCATGTATATGTTTGTATCTCTTAGGAAGATGGATAGGTAAACATAGTAAATTTATAACTTTACGTATTAATCAATTAACATTCAAAAAGTTGTTATTTTTTAAAGTACTTGCATGGTTAGGAACAATAGTTTTTGTAATAGATTATATTCGTTTAAATGGTATACTTTTAAGTGCTAAATCATCTTATAATTTATCTTTACTAGGTACTGTAGGTAATTTATTTATACCATTATTATTGATATTGGGTATCTATGAATTTATAGAATGTTTGCAAAATAAACGTCGGATTAGTTTATCTGCAATATCAATGCTTATTGGATATTCTTTACCATGTATTTTAAATTCTGGACGTGAAAGTATTATATACATAGGTATAACACTCCTTGCCGCTTTTTCATATGCAAAAATGAACGTAAATTTTATTAACGGTAAAGTTTTTAAAAATAGTGGAACAAAATATGTGATTATCGGTATATTATTACTTGGAGTGTTAGCTTTGTATAAAATTACAGAAAAGCGGTTTGGAGATAATGAAATATCAACTTTTTTATATTATCACAATTTACCTATTGAAAGAATTAGTTTCATTGAAAGCTTTGGAAAATTTAAATTTATATATTATAACGTGATTTCATATTTTAGTCATCAGATTCCTTATTTGGATTTCACTTTACGCACATATTTTGGGCCATATCTAGGTGGATTGTTTGAGTTGAATATTATCTCAAGACGTTTACCTTCTTTTCTTGGGCTAGATTATATGTTAGTTTATGAACAAATGAGTAACTTATTTAGTATTCATGGTGTTCAACGATATTTTTCAGGTGGTTGGAATACCGTATTAGGGTCTTTGATATGCGATTTTTCAGCATTGGGAGTACCAATTATCTGCTTAATAATTGGTTATGTAATTGGTAATATAAGAAAAAAAATGTTAAAAACTCAAAATATTACATATGGAGTTATAATGTCTATTGTATGCGGAACTATGTTTTCTACAATTCAATTAGGTCCGTTTTATAGCTTTTCGATATGTGGTTCTTTTGTATGGTGGTTTTTAGTTTTTGGAAAAAAGAAACAACAAGATTATTGCTATAATTTAACTAATGATTTGATATAATTTAATAATTTATTAATAACAATTTTTTTATGATAAATACTTATCGAATAGGACAGTTTTTTAACCATTGACGAAATTCAACTATTTTTAAAAATGTATTAAAAGGAGGTATATTATGAACAATAGAATTGGAGCTCTTGTTGTTACATACAATAGAATAGAATGTTTAAAGAAGGTATTACAATGCTATTCAGAAAGTGATGTAAAACCTGATTATGTAATGGTACTAGATAATGCTTCTAGAAAAGATACTTATGATTTTCTTGAAGAATGGAAAAACATAAAAGAATGTTTCAATAAGATCGTTATTCATGTAAAGGAAAATCAAGGTTCTTCTAAAGGATTTTCTATCGCATTGAATGAATATTTAAAGTATCCTGTTGATTGGATTTTTTTAGCAGATGATGATGCTTATCCGACAAAAGAAACAATTGGTTCTTTTTTAGAATATATTAAAAGCAATAAATGTGATGACGTCGCTGCAATTTGTGCAAAAGTATTAAACCATAAATGTATTGACGTAAGTCATCGCAGACGAACAATAAAAAGAGGTGTAATGATTAAGAGTATTCCTGTATCCTTGAAAGAGTATGATCTTCCTTTCTTTGAATTAGACGAATTTTCTTATGTGGGAACAGGAATTAATGTTAATGCAATTAATAAATGTGGAGTTACTAAAGATGACTTATATATTTTTTATGATGATACAGAACATTCATTAAGATTGAGACAATATGGTAAAATACTATGTGTTCCATCAATAGTCATCATACATGATAAAAACCCAAAAAAATCAAATATAGATTTTCAAACATATTATTACATAAGAAATCGAGGTTGGCTAATTGATCATTATTTTGGCCGTATATATAGAAATTTTTATATATTGAATATTTATTTAAGAAATATTTGCTTTATTAGTGCAAAAATTAAGAACTATTCAGCTAAAGAAAAAAAATTATACAAAGACGCTTTATTTGACTTAAAACACGGTAAGTTAGGAATTAATGAATTATATTTGCCAGGATGGGAAAGATAAATGAAAAAATCGATTAAGGTAAATGCGATACTAAACGTTTTAAAGACATGTGTTACAATTTTTGTACCTCTTATTTCATACCCTTATGTTTCACATATATTATCTATTAACGATTTTGGAAAAATAAATTTTACAAATTCTATTATCAGTTATTTTTTATTGCTAGCATCATTGGGTATACCAACTTATGCCATTAGAGAGGCTGTGGCATTACATAGTAAAAGTGACAGAGATACTTTCATTTCTGAAATGTTTTCAATGAATTTATTTTTTACCTTATTATCATATTTGGGCCTTTTTTTCTTATATTTGATTTGTCCCCCTCTTCATAAATACAAAAATTTGCTTATCATTCAAAGTTTAACAATAGGATTTACAACAATTGGTTTAGACTGGGTTAATAATATCGATGAAGATTTTTTATTTTTATCAATAAGAACTGTACTTATACAATTTCTTTCTCTTTTTGCAATATTTATTTTTATTAGACATGAGAATGATTACATTTGTTATGCAATCATTAGTACACTAGCTATACTTATTACAAATTTGATAAATTATTTCTATATTAGAAGAAATCATAGTATCAGAATTATTAAGTTTGACATGAATAAACATATTATTCCTGTCCTTATAATTTTTTTTAATACAGTTGCAATCACGATATATAGTAATTCAGATTCGACTATGTTGGGAATTTTTTGTGATGATTATAGAGTTGGAATCTATAATTTGGCATCAAAAATATATGCAATAATGAAAACTCTTTTTAGTGCAATATATGTTGCTGTGCTACCGAGAGTAGTAAAATATTTAAATAAAAATGATAAATTTCGTTTTAATGAATTGTTACATAATACATTTCACATACTCTTAGTTATTTTATTACCTTCGGTTATAGGAATGGTATCCTTGAGTAAAAATATAGTTTATATAGTTGGTGGACAAAAATACCATGATTCGGTGGTTCCATTAATTATTCTTACAATTGCTTTGTTATTTGCCATGTTTTCAAACTTTATTAGCACTTTAATTTTAATTCCGAAAAAGAAAGAAAGGAAAGTTTGTATTGTAACAGCTATTGGAGCATGTGTTAATGTTGTTTTAAATCTTATATTTATACCTTGTATAGGTGAGATTGGAGCTTCAATTACAACGCTAATTGCAGAAATAGCTGTATTCTTTCTTCTTTATTTAGATTTAAGTGATAAAAGCATTTTTTCTATTAGAAAGAATGATTTGTTTGCATTATTGGTTGGAAATACGTTAGTAATTATTATTATAATTTTAATTAAAAAATTATGTTTATCAATTTATGTTACTTTATTAGGTTCTATGTTTGCTTCGATAATCATTTATTTCTTTGTTTTAATGGTAATGAATGAATCTGAAGTAACTGATTTTATTATTAATAGGAGGAAAAAATGAAAGTAGTAATTTTAGCAGGAGGTTTTGGAACTCGTATATCTGAGGAGTCTGCTTTTAAGCCCAAACCCATGATTGAAATTGGAGAAATGCCTATTTTATGGCATATTATGAAATGTTTTTCTGCACAAGGATATAATGAATTTGTGATATGTGCTGGTTATAAACAACATGTTATAAAAGAATGGTTTGCAGATTATTTTCTTCATACTTCTGATGTAACATTCGATTATACTAATGGTATTAATGAGATGATAGTTCATAATAAACATGCTGAACCATGGAAGGTTACGGTTGTAGATACAGGCTTGAACACTATGACGGGTGGACGTATTAAAAAAGTAAAAGAATATATAGGTAATGAAACATTTATATTAACATATGGAGATGCTGTGGGTGATGTAAATATAAATGAATTAGTTAAATATCACGAGAAACATGGGAAAATCGGAACTATTTCAGTATATAATTTTGGTCAGAATAAAGGTGTTCTTGATATTGCTAAAGATGGTAAGGTTAACGCATTTAGAGAAAAGTCTGATTTAGATGGAGATCTTATTAATATTGGTTTTATGGTCATGAAACCAGAAATATTTGATCGTATTGACGGCGATAATACTGTTTTTGAAAAGGAACCGCTTAATAGTCTTGTTAAAGAAGGCGAACTAGTTGCAAGAACTCATACTGGTTTTTGGCAATGCATGGATACATTAAGAGAAAAGCAGCAACTTGAAAAATATTGGGCATCAGGAGACGCACCATGGAAAATATGGGAGGATTAATATTGATATGCTAGAGTTTTATAAAGGTAAAAAAGTATTTGTAACTGGGCACACTGGTTTTAAAGGTTCATGGCTTTGTAAAATGCTTGTTAATGCTGGAGCGGATGTTACCGGTTATTCACTCGCCCCACCCACAAACCCATCATTATTTGAGATTGCAGGAATCGAGAATGATATACACTCGATCATTGGTGATATTAGAGATATAAATTATTTAAAAAAGGTCTTTGATGAAGCACAACCAGAAATTGTGTTTCATTTGGCTGCTCAACCTATTGTAAGAGATAGTTATATAAATCCTGTTTACACCTATGAAACAAATGTGATAGGAACTGTAAATATTTGTGAATGTGTAAGGCTGAGTAAATCTGTCAAATCTTTTTTAAATGTTACCACTGACAAAGTATATTTGAATAAGGAATGGGAATGGGGCTATAGAGAAAATGAAGAGCTTGATGGATATGATCCATATTCAAACTCAAAATCATGTTCAGAACTTGTTACTCATTCTTATATAAGATCATTTTTTAACGATTTAGGAATATCTGTTTCTACAGCACGCGCTGGTAATGTAATTGGTGGTGGAGATTTTGCTAATGATAGAATTATTCCAGATTGTGTGAGAGCTGCAATGTCAAATAATGATATTGTTATTCGCAACCCTTATTCTACGAGACCATATCAACATGTTTTAGAGCCATTATATGCTTATCTAATGATTGCCGCAAAACAATTTGGAAATCCTAAATTTCAAGGATATTACAATGTAGGTCCAGATGATCAAGACTGTTTTGAAACTGGCGCTTTAGTTGAAATGTTTGTCAAACACTGGGGGGAGGATTTAAGATGGATTAATCAGTATGATGGTGGTCCACATGAAGCGAATTTTTTAAAGCTAGATTGTTCAAAATTGAAATCCACTTTTAATTGGCAACCTCATTGGACACTTGAAAAAGCGATTGAAAAAGTTGTTGAATGGAGTAAGTGTTGGGCAAATGGAGGAAATGTTCGGGATTGTATGGATAAAGAAATAAAGGAGTTTTTGGAGGTAGAGAATGAAAAATGTTATAGTAACAGGAGCTAATGGTTTTATTGGTAGTTCTTTAATTAAATTGCTAATTGAAAAAGAAATAAATGTATATGCATTAGATATTTCATTTAATAATTCAAAATTACCAAATTCTAATTATATAACAAAGATTGAAACATCACTAAATAACGTTGATGATTTAATGCTTATGCTACCTAAAATCAACTATGATGCTATGTATCATCTAGCATGGAAGGGGGTTAATGGACCATCAAAAGCGGATCCTATAATTCAACTTCAGAATGCAGAAATTGCGATGAATTGCGCAAAAGTCGCTAAACAATTAGGAGTACAGAAATTATTATGTGCCGGAACTATTGCAGAGAGAGCCATTGACAGTTTGTCGGATTTACATAAGACAAGCGGTGGTATGATGTATGGTGTTGCTAAACATTGCACACATTTAATGCTTGAAACGTTTTGTAAAAGTATTGATTTAGAATTTATTTGGATGCAATTTTCAAATATCTATGGTCCTTCTAATAAAACTGGTAACTTAGTTAGCTATACTATTAATGAACTAAAAAACGATAATGTAGCTATGTTTGGACCAGCTCTTCAAGCTTATGATTTTATTTTTGTAGATGATCTATTAGAAGCGGTCTATAGGCTTGGCGAATCAAAAACTAAAAGAAACTGTTATTTTATTGGTTCTGGTGAACCTCGTCAATTAAAGGAGTATTTATCAAAAATAGGAGAGTTATGTGGAAAAGAAAATTTGATAAAAATTGGCTACAGACAAGATGATGGAATTAAATATACTTTTGATATGTTTGATACTACTGCGATAAAAGAGGATATTGGAGAATTTGTAACTATGAATTTTACAAATGGTATTAAATATACATTGGAGAATTTTTAAATGAAAAAATATGATTACATAATTGTAGGAGCAGGATTAGCTGGTGGTATATTGGCAAGAAAACTTGCTGAAAATGATAAAAAACAAGTTCTTATTGTTGATAGGCGTAATCATATTGCTGGAAATATTTTTGATTTTATTGGCAAACATGGAATAAGTACTCAAAAATATGGACCACATGTTTTACATACAAATAATGATGAAGTTTATGAGTTTATCATTAATTTTTGTGAACCAATTGAATATAGGACAAAATGTGAGGCAGTAATTGATGGAGTAAGCACACCATCTCCATTTAATTTTAAAACGATTGATCAATTTTATTCAGATGATGATGCAAATAAGCTTAAAAAAAAATTACTATCATATTATGATGGACGAAAATCTGTTACAGTTGTAGAAATGTTAAATGCTATTGATGAAGATATCCGCGGCTTTGCAAATTTTTTGTTTGAGAAAGATTATAAACTGTATACAGCAAAACAATGGAATCTAAGTCCGGAGAAAATAGATCCATCTGTATTAAAGAGAGTTCCAATTGTCTTATCTTATGGAGATACATATTTTTATGATAAATATGAATTTATACCAAAGAATGGCTTTTCAAAAATGTATAAGGATATAATTAACTATCCTGGAATTGATGTTCGTTTAGGAATAGATGCTCTAGATTATTTGACAATTGATGAGTGTAACAATGTAATTAAATGGGATGGAGATATAATAAACATTATTTATACGGGTGCAATAGATGAACTGTTTGAATACAAATACGGAATTTTGCCTTATAGATCACTTTATTTTAAATATGATTATATTGAAAAAGAGAGTTTTCAAAATGTCGCAATTGTAGCATATCCACAAGCTGAAGGATATACGCGCATCACAGAATATACTAAGATGCCGTATCAAAAATGTGACGGATGGACAAATGCTGTTTATGAATATCCAATTTCATATGATAAAAAGTCAGAATTAGGGAATGAACCTTATTATCCTGTGTTAACTGATGAAAGCATCAAAGTTTTTGAAATATATAAAAAACATGCGGAAAAATTTCAAAATTTAATATTATGTGGTCGGTTGGCAGATTTTAAGTACTATAATATGGATGAAGTGATATTAAAAGCTTTTAAAGTATATGAAGAAATGGAGAAATAAAAAAATGATTCAGAAATGGAATTTTCAAGAATTAGATTTAAAAGGTTCATATTTAATCAAACCTTTTTTTTCGTCCGATGAACGTGGCGGATTAATTAAAGATTATAATGTTGATGTGTTTAAAGAACATGGAATAGATCATGAATTAAGTGAAGTCTTTTATACACTTTCAAAAAGAGGTGTCATAAGAGCAACTCATTTTCAGTTGATAAAACAGCAATCTAAACTTGTGCGTTGTATAAAAGGACATATTTATGATGTAATTGTAGATTTACGTCCAGCTTCTCCAACGTTTGGACAATGGAGAGGATTCCATCTTACTGAACAAAACATGGAATGTTTATATGTCCCTAAATACTTTGGGCATGGATATTTAGTGATTGAGGATTCAATAGTTAGTTATAAAGCAGGAGAAGTGTTTTATGGAGAAGGTGATTCAGGAATAATGTATAATGATCCTGATATTGCGATTGATTGGCCGTTTGAATTAATTGGCGGAATAGAAAATCTTATAATTAGTGAAAAAGATAAGAAATTAATGCTTTTCTCAGATTACAAAAAAATTATCAAAATAGAAAACGATTGAGTAAGTTTTTTATAATATTCATTTAAAATATTATGATTTAAAATGAATATTATTAATAAATTAATAAAAGGATAAAAGTGTATGGATATTAAATTATTGATTAAAGTATTGGTAAGTATACCTAAGTCATTTTATTTTTGTATGCATTTTTTAAATTTTAAGGATGCAATAAGATTACCTATATTAGTGTCGTATAATACGATTTTGAATAAATTAGACGGAAGAATAATAATGAATCAAATCACACCAGGTATTGTTAAAATTGGCTTTACTGGTTCCTTTGGTATGGGGGGGGAAAAACTTATTTAGATTTTAGAGGTAATGTTACTTTCAAAGGAAAAGCTTCTTTTGCCAAAGGGACACAGATAATTGTTGGTAAGAATGCAAATTTGAATTTTGGAAATAATTTTCGTTGCAATTGTAATTGTATAATAAATGCAGGAAAGTCAGTCACTTTTGGCGATGACAATTTACTTGCATGGTTAGTTACAGTGTTGGATGGTGATGGACATACTATTATAAATACTGAATCTTATTCTATCACTAATGTTAATAAAGAAATTATTACAGGGAATCACGTTTGGATATGCCCAGAGGTATCCTTGTTGAAGGGAAGCATGCTTCCTAATAATTGTATAATTGCAACTAAAAGTGTCATTACAAAAAAAATAAATGAAGAAAATAGTTTAATAGGAAATGAAAATACTATATTGAAAACTTCGGTAAATTGGTTTAATTAGTGTGGTTATAGTAGGTATTGATGTAACTAGTAATCTGATAATTTTTTTCTAATATTAAAATAATGCTATAACGTATTTAAAAAAAATAACTAGTAGCATAGTAGTTTTATTTATATTTATATGTATTTTTTAGTTAGATTGTTATATTTTCGTTGATATAAAATGATTAAACGTAACATAAAGAATATCAAAAAATGAATATACTTATCTAGTATTTATAGTATTTAAATCAGTATATCATAGTTATAAATTGAAACATAAATTTATGTATAATTTCTTATAAGATTTAAGAGTAATTAGAATTATAAAATTTTATTAAGTTTAAAGGAGAATAAAACAATGAGTTTATTTAAAGGAAAAACACTTATGATTACAGGAGGTACAGGTTCATTTGGAAATGTTGTATTGAACCGTTTTCTTCAGACAGATATCGGAGAGATACGAGTGTTCTCTCGTGATGAAAAGAAACAGGATGATATGCGTCATGATTTTCAGGTAAGAATGCCTGAAGTTGCTGATAAGATTAAATTTTATATTGGAGATGTTAGAAATCTTCAATCATGTAAAGATGCAATGCATGGTGTTGATTATATTTTCCATGCTGCTGCATTAAAACAAGTACCTTCTTGTGAATTCTTCCCAATGGAAGCAGTTCGTACAAATGTAATTGGTACAGATAATGTATTAACGGCTGCTATTGAAGAGGGTGTAGAAGCAGTTATTTGTTTGTCTACAGATAAGGCTGCTTATCCTATTAATGCAATGGGAAAAACAAAAGCATTGGAGGAGTCTGTAGCTATTGCTAAGAGTCGTCATAGTGGTAAAACAAAAATTTGTTGTACTCGTTATGGTAATGTTATGTGTAGTCGTGGATCAGTAATTCCTTTATGGATTGATCAGATTAAAGCTGGAAATCCTATTACTGTTACTGAACCTAATATGACTCGTTTCATTATGTCTTTAGAAGAAGCTGTAGATTTAGTATTATATGCTTTTGAACATGGTGAAAATGGAGATCTTTTAATTATGAAGGCTCCTGCTTGTTCAATTGGTCTTCAAGCTGAAGCCGTATGTGAAATGTTTGGTGGTAAGAAAGAAGACATTAAAGTGATTGGTATTCGTCATGGTGAAAAGATGTATGAAACACTATTGACGAATGAAGAGTGTGCTAAGGCAATTGATCTTGGTGATTTCTATAGAGTTCCTGCTGATAGTCGTGGATTAAACTACGATAAGTATTTCAAAGATGGAGATACTGATAGAAACACTCTTACTGAATTTAATTCAAATAACACTAAGCTTTTGACTAAGGAAGAAATCAAAGCAAAAATGATGGAATTGAAATATATTCAAGAAAGATTAGCTGAAGAATAAAAGGGGAAACTAGCATGGTGGAACATAGTTTTAAATGGAAAAATGATGGTCGTACTAAAGTAATGATTGGTTGTGGCACACGCCCTGAAATCATTCGCTTGGCTGCAGTAATTAAAAGATGTAGAGAATATTTTGATTGTTGTGTAGTTTACTACAATCAAAACTGGGATCGTAATTTATCTACAGTTTTCTGGGAAGACTTTGAATTGAAAAATACTTTTGGAGAGTTTGGACCAGATATTTTAGTTCCTGTTGTTGGAGATAACTTAGGGGTTACTTGTGGCAATATTCTTGGAAGAAGCTATGAGTTATTGAGTGAATTACAGCCAGATGGTTATTTAGTATTGGGGGATACAAATAGTTGTTTATCTGCGATTTCTGCGAAGCGTCTTCATATTCCATTATTCCATATGGAAGCTGGTAATAGATGTAAGGATGAATGTCTTCCAGAAGAAACAAATAGACGTATTGTTGATGTAATAAGTGATGTAAATCTTTGCTATTCTGAATTTGCTCGTAAATATCTTGCGGATACAGGTCTTCCAAAGGAAAGAACATATCAAACCGGTTCTCCTATGGCTGAAGTTCTTCGTATGAATTTGGAGAAGATCCAAAAGAGTGATGTTCTTGAAAGACTTGGTTTAGAAAAAGATAAGTATATTCTTTTATCGGCTCATCGTGAAGAAAATATTGATTCTGAAAAGAATTTCTTGAGTTTATTTACTGCAATCAATGCTCTTGCTGAAAAGTATGATATGCCAATTTTATATTCTTGTCACCCAAGATCAAAGAATCGTTTAGAGAAGAGTGGATTTAAATTGGATCCTAGAGTAAGAGTCAATGAACCTCTTGGATTTAATGATTATAATAAACTTCAAATGAATGCATTGGCCATCGTTTCTGATTCTGGTACATTACCTGAAGAAAGTTCTTTCTATCTTTCTATTGGACATCCGATTGCAGCAGTATGCATTCGTACATCAACAGAAAGACCAGAAGCATTGGAGGCAGGAGATTTTGTCTTGGCAGGTATTACAACTAAAGAATTATTAAATGCTACTGATATGGCTATTGATATGAAACAAAAAGGTATTCTTGGAAAGCCTTGTCCAGATTATGTAGATGAAACTGTATCTATGAAGGTTGTTCGCATTATTCAAGGATATGTAAATGTAGTTAATAAAATGGTTTGGAGAAAAGAACAGTAAAAATTAAACGAATGATGAATAGTATATTCATCATTTTTTACTTGGAGGTTAAATAAATGAATATACTTGTAACTGGTGCTAAAGGAATGGTCGGCACTGCACTTGTCAATAATTTAAAAAATATTAGAGATGGCAAGAATAAAACTAGAAATATTAAAGTAGACGAAATCTATGAATTTGATTTAAACAATACTGAAGCAGAATTGGATGAATATTGTTCTAAAGCAGATTTTGTTTTTAATCTTGCTGGAGTAAATCGCCCTGAAAATCAAGAGGATTTTATGAAAGGAAACTTTGGATTTGCTTCACAACTTCTAGATACTTTAAAGAAACATAACAATAAAGCAGGTATTATGTTATCATCTTCTGTTCAAGCTACATTAGCAGGTCGTTTTGGAACTTCAGAATATGGTAAATCTAAAAAAGCTGGTGAAGAACTTTTCTTTGAATACGGTAAGGAAACAGGAGCACCTGTATATGTTTATCGCTTTGTGAATTTAATGGGACATAGTCGTCCTAAATATAATTCTGCTATTTCGACATTCTGTTGGGCAGTAGCAAATGATGAAGAATTTACTGTAAATGATAGAAGTACTGAACTTGAGGTTCTTTATATTGATGATCTTGTAGAAGGAATGTTTGATCTTCTTGAAGGTAAAGAAGTTCATTGTGAATTTGATGGCGTTGAAACAGTAGTAAAAGAAGATGGTAGATATTGTTGTGTTCCAGTTACTCATAAAGTAACACTTGGTGAGATTGTTGATTTACTAGAGGAATTCAAGAATCAGCCAGTATCTTTAATGATGCCTAAGATGCCTGAGGGTTCTTTTGCAAAGAAATTGTTTAGTTTGTATTTGAGTTATTTACCTACATCTAAATTTAAATATGCGATGAAAATGAATTGTGATGATCGTGGATCATTTACTGAATTGGTACATACATTGGATTGTGGTCAAGTATCTATTAATATTAGTAAGCCTGGTATCACAAAAGGACAACATTGGCATAATAGTAAATGGGAACAGTTTATTGTTGTTGCTGGCCATGGATTGATTCAAGAAAGAAATATCAATACGGGTGAAACTGTTGAGTTTGAAGTGAGTGGAGATAAGATTGAAGCTATTTATATGATTCCAGGTTGGACTCATAATATTATTAACTTGTCTGAAACAGAAAACTTAGTAACTGTTATGACATGTAATGAAATCTTTGATCCAAATCATCCAGATACTTTCTTTGAGAAGGTATAGTTATGAAGAATCTATATATTCTTGGTGCTGGTGGTTTTGGTCATGTGATTAAAGATATGGCTGAACAAAGTGTTAAGTATACAAAGATATGTTTTTTAGATGATAACTCTGATGAAGCAGTTGGTAAATTAAGTGACTTACCTAAACTTATAGATTCAGAATCTTGTTTCTTTGTAGGATTAGGTAATAATTCTATACGTTTAGAATTAATCAATAAGTTACTTTGTTTAAATTGTGAAGTTATTTCTTTAATTCATCAAAGTGCCTATGTAAGTCCAACTGTTAAATTAGGTGTTGGCTGCTGTGTACTTCCAATGGCAGTAGTAAATACGGATAGTGTCATTAAAGATGGTTGTATTATTAATTGTGGTGCAGTAGTGGATCATAATTGTATAGTGAATGAAGGTGTTCATGTTTGTATGAATGCCGTTGTGAAGGCTAATAATGAAATAGCTTCATTAACTAAAATTGAAGCTGGTTGTGTTGTAGAAAGAGGATAATTTATTATTTTAAGTATGAACTTTTGAATATTTTCTTTTTATTCAATGTTAAAAAAGTAAATATAAAATTATTGATGTGTGCGGTTGAATAACTTTTAAATTAAATTACTATATACATGGATTTAATTGACAAGATTTTTGTTACAATCGGTGGATTTAACAGTAGAAATGAACAATAAAATGGTATTGAGAAAGTATTAAACTTTCTCAATACCATTATCTAATTAGGGTTTTCTAATTTCTATTTCGTGAAATTTTCTCTTTGTTAATTTTACATTGTTACAATCGACAACTATTTGAGTTTTATTTGTGAAAATCAATTTATTATCTTTTATTAGAACAGAATTTAATATGTATTTATCATTATTAGTATATACAACAACATATTTATTATTTTTTGTAAAAGAGTATGTAGCTTGATACTTTATGGAATCTTTGCCTGTATCGTATGTTAATAATAGTGTATAAATCAAAAAGGGTAAAATGAATAATATTTGAATCTTAGGAGAACAATTATTGATTGACGGTTTAGTTAAATTTAGAAAAACACCAATTGCTGTTAATAAAATATTAACAATAAACAGAAGAAATAAGTTAGATAAATTGATATTAGTTGAAAAAAAATATATAGAGCAGAATAAATTTAAAATAAATATAATACAAACGATTAATATCTCCGTTTTATCAACTTTATTTGAAATTTGTTTAGATATCAATAAAGAAGGAGTAAAAATGATAACCAAGCTTATAAAAATTAAAATTAACACATATACATTTTCTTTATAGGGTATATTCATTAAGTTAGTATTAATTCCTAAGTTATCAGCATACCCTTTCCAATAAATGAATATTAAAAAACTAAGTATTGCAAAAGATATTGACATAAAAGTTGCGAAAATTTTCAATAAATAAGTGTAATTTTGATTTGATGATGTTTCATTTTCCATGATAATTAACCTCCTTGTATTGTGTTTAATATATCATATGAATTAATTTATTAACTTGATAAATGTGATTGTTAGTTGTTAGCATAAGCTATAAAAGTGTTAAAGTAAACGTATATACTATTTATACTAAATAGTATATGTTCTGGTTTTTAGTACTTTGTCTTTTTGGTTTACACCTGTATAATAACTTTTAAATTGACACTATGGATGTCAGATATATTAATTTATTAGTATGTTTGTTAAGGATATATAATTATTATTACATTGAACTAACACACTCTGGCGAGTGTGGGCTTTTTTTAATATAGCCTAGTTCTTCTCCTGTTTCTTATTCTATCAT
>ENA-OQIE01000553-OQIE01000553.1-human-gut-metagenome-genome-assembly--contig:-NODE-553-length-24030-cov-3.914750_pt1 | contig 24030 bp, 18 predicted proteins | sample MGYA00242569_ERZ504731 | MGnify/ENA primary metagenome ERZ504731 (study PRJEB26092, sample SAMD00036208) | human gut metagenome | host: Homo sapiens | study: EMG produced TPA metagenomics assembly of...
ATACGAGCATCCGTCACCGGAGCAGATAGAAGAAGTACGGCATGAGGAAGGACTGGATCAGCCGGTGCTGGTACAATACGGGAAATGGCTGGATCAGGCACTTCATGGCGATTTTGGAAAATCATATTCTACCAGAAAACCGGCTTTTGAGGAATTAAAAAGATATTTTCCACAGACATTTAAACTGGCAGTTACTTCGTTTTTATTGTTGATGATCGTGTCAGTCCCTCTTGGAATTTTGTCGGCAATTTATGAAAACAGAGTTCTGGATAAAGTCATTCGCATTTTGTCGTCCCTCAGTGTATCTATGCCGTCTTTCTGGATCGGTCTGATGCTGCTCTATATATTTGGAGTAAAGCTAAAAGTGATTTCCGTGATCGGAGGAGATGCCGGAGGCATCCCGATTCTTGCGGCATTTGCCATGGATATCAGTTTCTTTGGAATTATGGCGAGATTGATCCGTACCAATATGATACAGGTGCTGAAGCAGGATTACATACGTGCCAGCAGAGCTAAGGGATTGTCATCTGTAAATGTAATTTTGCGTCATGGTCTGAAAAATATCCTGATTCCTGTGCTGACACGTCTGGTATCAATTGTGATCGGTTTTTTCTGTGGCTCAGCTGTGATAGAAAGTATTTTTTCAATTCAGGGAATCGGAAATCTGGCATTGAAATCCGTGATCTCAAAAGACACTCCGGTGCTGCAATGTTTTATCTTTATTCTGGCTGTTGGCATTGTAGTATTAAATTTTCTTGTGGATATCGCCTATTCTGCGATTGACCGGCGAATCCAGTTAAAGTAAAGGAGAGATCATAGAATGGGAAGCAGAAGAAAGCAGAAAACAGAAAAAAGCATGATCCAGAATCTGTACTGGAAACAGGTATTCCGGTCACCGAAAACAAAAATAGGATTGATGGTGGTCATAATTTTTGCATTGGCAGCTATTTTTGCACCTGTACTGGCGCCGCATGATCCACTGCTTGTGGATGTTTCGATAAAATTAAAGAATCCGTCGGCGGCATATCCTTTAGGTACTGATCAGCTGGGACGATGTATTTTATCAAGACTTCTCTGGGGCAGCCGGTATTCACTGAGCTATAGCTTTACGGTGCTTCTGATCACTGTATGTGTCGGGGTGCCGATCGGACTGTTTGCCGGATATGTAGGTGGAAAAATCGATTCCATAATTATGAGGATCATTGATGTATTTATGGCTATGCCGGTCTTTATTGTGGCACTTGCCATTGCAGGAACCGTAGGAGCCAGCGGCGCTCATCTGATTCTGTCCTTATCGGTCGTATCCTGGGCAGAATATGCAAGGCTTGCCCGAGCATTGACACTTCAGGAAAAAAATAAAAATTATATGACCGCACTAAAAGCCGGCGGCTGCGGCCACGCAAGGATCATATTCAGGCATGTATTGAGAAATATCCTGCCATCTGTGATCGCACTGGCAACAATGGAAATCGGTTCGATCATTCTGTCAATTGCCGGTTTTTCCTTTATCGGCCTTGGTGTGCAGGCACCGACACCGGAATGGGGGATCATGCTCAGTGACAGTAGAAGTTATATCCAGACTTATCCAAGACTGATGTTTTATCCGGGCATACTGATCATGATCATTGTTCTGGCATTTAATTATCTGGGGGAGGGAATACAGAATGGAACAGCCCAAAAATGATGTCCTAAGGGTAAAAAGACTACATGTGGAGTTTCAGACATCTCACGGAATGGTTCATGCAGTAAAAGATGTCAGCCTGGAAGTAAAACGCGGAAGGATCCATGCTCTGGTGGGAGAAAGTGGAAGCGGCAAGTCAGTTACCTCTCTGACGATCATGAATCTGCTTGCAGGAAATGGAAAGGTGATATCCGGAGATGTGACACTGAACGAAAAGAGTCTTCTGAAGTTATCAGGAAAAGAAAAACGACAGTTATACGGAGACAGGATCGGAATGATCTTTCAGGATCCGACTGCTGCTCTTGATCCGCTTTTTACAGTTGAACAACTGCTTCTGGAAGGACTGAGAAAACATCGCAGAATGAGCAAAAAACAGGCAAGGGAAGCAGCGTTGGAAAGTCTGCGGATGATGAATCTGCGTGATCCGGAAGAACTGATGAAGAAAAAACCTTACGAATTGTCTGGTGGTATGTGCCAACGTGTTATGATCGCCATTGCCATGTCCATGAAACCGGATTATCTGATCGCAGATGAGCCAACGACAGCCTTGGATGTAACCGTACAGAAGCAGATCCTGGAAGAAATCTATCAGCTATCCAGGAAAGAAAATCTGGGCGTGTTATTTATTACGCATGATCTGGGTGTGGTGGCAGAGATCGCAGATGATGTTTCGATCATGAAAGACGGCGAAATAGTGGAAAACGGAACGGTTGAAGAGATCTTTTATCATCCGCAGCATTCATATACAAAAAAACTGTTGGATGCAGTTTTATAGGGGAAAAGTATGAGTACGTTACTAAAGACAGAACATTTAAAAAAATATTATGGCAAGAAAAAAATTGTGAAGGCAGTGGATGATGTAAGTCTGGAAATCCATGCAGGATCATCCATGGCCCTGATCGGTGAAAGTGGAAGTGGTAAAACTACATTCGGAAAGCTGATCGCCGGCCTGGAGAAACCTACAGATGGAAAATTCTGGTTTCAGGGACAGGAAATGCAGGATTTGTCTGAAAAGCAGTTTCGTCCATATCGCAAGAATCTTCAGATGGTCTTTCAAAGCAGCAGCGGGGTATTTGATCCCGGTTATACCATTGGAGAAAATATTCTGGAAATTTTGAAATTACATGAAAAACTGCAAGAGGGTGAGTATGAAGAGCGAGTAAAGGAGGCTTTGATCCAGACGGGGCTTGATCCGGATATCCGCAACCGTTATGTTGGACAGATTTCAGGAGGTCAGTGTCAGAGAGCTAATATTGCGAGAGCATTGGTATTAAGACCGGAACTTGTGATCTGTGATGAACCGGTATCCAGTCTGGATTATTCCATACGAAAGCAGATCCTGCATCTGTTAAATGAGCTGCAGGAAAAATATGAGATGACCTATTTACTGATCACTCACGATCTGTCCAACGTTCCATATCTCTGCAAAGAGGTGGCTATTATGTATCAGGGACGCGTGGTCGAGTTTATTGATCATACGGACAGCTTAAAGAAGACTGCCGTACATCCTTATACAAAAGATCTGTTTGATTCTATTCCGGTAAAAGAACCGAAAATGCGAAGAATCGGATCGCAGGAAAAGAAAATATTTTCAGATACCATTCCGGAACAGGGCTGCCCATATCAGAACCGGTGCAGAAGATGTACAAATATATGCAGAGAGCATATACCGGAATTGACAGAAATTGAAACAGGACATTTTGCGGCATGTCATATGCTGTAAAATATAAAACAAACAAAGGAGAGGAAGAAATGAAGAAAAGACGTGTAGCAAAACTGATAGCATTGAGCATGGTGGCGGCAACTTTACTGACAGGTGTCAATGTACAGGCAAAAGAGGAAAAAGTAGTTACGGCAATGACATCCATTGATCTGACTCCTGAACTTTGTGACCCTATAAAAAGTGGTCCGGACTTTCGTCTTTATGAAATGATCTATGATCCACTGGTGCGTTATGGAGAAAATGGAGAAATTAAACCGGCATTGGCAGAATCTTGGGATATCAGCAAAGATGGCACAACCTATACGTTTCATTTAAGAAAAGATGTGAAATTCTCAGACGGTACAGTGTTTAATGCAGACAATGTGATGTGGAATTATAACAGATGGGTGGAACAGGATGTGACCGGTAACTTTTCAGCCAAACTGGAAAATGTTACAAAGGTAGATGATTATACTGTAGAATTTAAGTTCGCAGAACCATGCTATACCCTGCTGATCGAATTCAGCTATCCAAGACCATTCCGTTTCACCTGTGAAAGTGCACTGGATGAAGACGGAGAATTTTGTCAGGAAGTGGGTACCGGAATGTGGATGATCGACAGTTATGAAAGCGGTCAGGAGGTTGTCCTGGTACCAAATCCTAATTATTACGGTGAGAAACCAAATATTGATAAAGTAGTTCTGAAACAGGTGGTAGACGGTGATGCCAGAGTGATGGCACTTCAGAGTGGAGAGGCAGATCTGAATCTTCAGGATATTCCATCCGAAAGCTTCAGTATTATCCAGGCAGATAAAAATTTATCGACAGAACAGCAGGTTTCCACACTTTCTTACTATTTGATCGAAAATTATGATACACCGGCGCTTCAGGATGTAAACGTACGTCAGGCACTGAATTATGCAACAAATAAAGAAAGCATTGTAAATGATCTGCTGGATGGTTACGGCAATCCTGCAACCGGACTTATGTCTCCGACAGTTCCTTATGTAACAGAAGAAAACAGCAAGGGCTATCCATATGATCCGGATAAAGCAAAGGAACTGTTAAAGGAAGCAGGATATGAGGATACAGATGGAGATGGTATTGTAGAAAAAGACGGAGAACCACTGAGCCTCAGACTGGTATTCCAGACTGAAGAATATGCTTCATGGAAATCTCTTTGTGAATTCCTGAAATCTGAATATGAGAAGGTCGGTGTAGGTATTGAACTGGTAGAAAAAGAATCCGCGGCTTACTATGATGAGATCTGGAACACCAGAGATTACGATCTGTGCATTTACCGCAGCTATGAAGATTCCTGGATGCCTCATGGATTCCTGAAATCAATGTTCTATGCGGAAGATGGAGCAAAGGCAGTAAACTGGTACGATGAGGAGCTGAACAAAGATCTCGGAGAAGTATTAAAGACACAGGATGAAGAAAAGCGGACGGAATTATACGATAAGATCCTCACACGTATCAATGATCAGGCAGTAACAGTGCCGCTGTATTATCCGAACCGTGATTATATCTATAACAATACCAGACTGACCAATGTAGAGCTTGCACCGACTGCCTATGAAGGCATTAACTGGGCAACACTGGATGTAGTGGAGTAAAAAATGTTTGAAAAGATCGAGAATAAATGGACAGAAGATTCCGGTGATTATGATGATATGATCCAAAAACAATTGAGTAACAAAAGAACGGTATCTCACTGGACAAAAGAATTGAAAAGACTTCTTGGACCTGAGCCCCTTCGTATTTTAGAAGTGGGCTGCGGCCCGGGTTTTATGAGCATCATAGCAGCGCGTCTGGGACATGATGTAAAAGCAATCGATGGTTCATCAGGAATGGTAGAAAAAGCCAGAAGGAATATGCGACAGTATCATCAGCAGGTGGAAATCTGTGAGGAAGATGGTGTAACTTTGCCATTGGAACAGGAACAAAGCTATGATGTGATACTTTCCAGAGATGCGGTGTGGACATTATATGATCCGGAAAAAGCTTTCAGACGCTGGAAGGCTGTATTAAAACCAGGTGGAAGGATCATTTATTTTGATGGGGATTATCGTACCATTGAACCCACATTAAAAAATAAGATCCGTATGAAAATTGCTGATTTTCTTATTTATGTTACAGAAAGAAAAACATATGGATCTGACGTGAAGGAAAACAGCGGAATTTATGAAAAGCTGCCATTTACATCGCAGAAGCGTCCGGAAGCGGACTTTCAGATATTAAAGAAGGTACGCTTTGCCAGGATCCAGATCAGAGAGAACCGCTGGCTAAACAGACCATGGACGATGGATTTCTGGAAATACGGATATCAGGGAAAAAAATTTATTGTAGTAGCCACAAAGAAGGAGAAGTGACATGCAAAACGATAAGATCAAAGAGTACTGGGAAGGAGAAGCTGGCATTTACAGCGAAGGGATCAAGGCAGAATTGAAAAGTGAAACAGCAGAAAACTGGAAGAATCTGATTCTGGAGTATGCGCCGGAAAAAGAACATCTGGAAGTACTGGACGTAGGCTGCGGGCCGGGATTTTTTGAAATTATGCTGGGAAAAGAAGGACATCATGTGACCGGGATCGATATTACTGAAAATATGATCCATGAAGCAAAGGAAAATGTAAAGGCAGCAGGTTTATCCGCAGATCTGATGACTATGGACTGCCACAATCTGAATTTCCCGGATGAGACATTTGATATGGTTATCTGCAGAAATATCACATGGACGCTGGACGATCCACAGAAGGCTTACAAGGAGTGGCTGCGTGTACTGAAAAAAGGCGGACGTCTTTTGGTATCGGACGCCTGCTGGTATCTGCATCTTTATGATGAAGAAAAGAAAAAGATTTACGAGGCACATGATGCTGCTATGTGGGAAAAATATGGAAGAGGTATCCATGCTCATGAAGATGCGGAAACAGGGAAAGAGCTCAGCAGTAAGCTGTTTATGAGTGATAAAAAGCGCCCGGCATGGGATCTGGATCACATGATGGAGATCGGCTTTTCCAAAGTGTTTGCCCTGAAGGACATCAGTGATATTTCCAGAACTTCCATGGAACGTGAGCTGAACAAGCTGACACCTCAGTTTTTAGTGGGTGGAGAAAAATAAGCGGGCCGGCGTTAAATAAAACGCTGGACCCGCTCCATTGTGGTTTTTAGAATAAAGATATCCGTCAGTACATCACCGGTTTCCAGAGAATGGTTGGCGTTTTGGGTGAGAAAGAGAGGGACATCTTTCTGCGCTGCCAGTTCCCGGATGGAATTGGTTTCGGCCCAGGGATCTGCGGTGCCGTGGAAGGCGATGCTTCCGGCAAGTGGGAAGGAAAAGGTCTCTGCAAGAGGCGTGAACAGGATGCTTTTTACAGTCAGATCGTGTCGGGAAGCATAGGCAGAGGAGATGACTGTACCAATGCTTTTGGAAATAAACAGAATGCTGCCATAGGAATTCCAGTCGATGCTGCTTAAGGAGCGTTCTGTCTGTTCCAGGGCGAGGTCAAAGGCCTGTTTCATTTTTTCGGGGTCTCCTTTGACATTTTCCGGAAGGTTGTCATAGGATACAGTGCGGATCTGGTAGCCGTGTTTGCTGGCAAGGCGGCTGGTATAGTACAGAAGCGGCTTGTCAGCAGTGTATCCGATGCCCGGAAAAACAACAGCTAATTTCGGGGCATTTTTATCTGCTCCGGCTGTATGAGCGGAAACTTTTGTATAGAGCATCTGCAGCTGAAGCTTTTCCTGAAGTTCCTTTAAGGTAATGGAGATCGTACAGGAATCGGATGGAAGATAATCATAATCGGTAACAATGTCGTCCTCTTCCATGGAATAAACAATGTGTGAGGAACCCATGAGCTCCATGTCTTCTTCAATATCTGAAAGTAATTCTTCGTATGATTTCATTTTAATTCAAACCTTCTTATTTAAAAAATCGTTTATTTTTACAGATTCTTCTATTATACTGGATTCATTGAATGACAGCAAGAGGTTACTGTTCACTGGCAATGTCCCGCGAGGTGTTTTTTGTGAGCGAAGTTAAACCTTGCTTTTATCCTGCCTGCACGATATACTAATATAATACATATCTGACTAATGGAGGGTTTTACAAATGAAAATTGCAGCAACATACGATAATGGAAACATTTTTCAGCACTTTGGAAAAACGGAGTTTTTCAAGGTATATGAGGTGGAGGATAACAAGGTTATTTCCAGTGAAGTGATCAGCTCCAATGGCACCGGACATGGTGCACTTGCAGGACTTCTTGCAGAGCAGGGAATCAGCGTTCTGATCTGTGGCGGAATCGGCGGCGGAGCACAGAGTGCACTTGCTGAGGCTGGCATTGAGTTATGTTCCGGAGCACAGGGAGATGCAGACACAGCTGTGGATGCTTATCTGAAGGGCGAGCTGGTATCCACAGGTGTGAATTGTGATCATCACCATCATGAGGATGGACATTCCTGCGGAAGCCATGAGAATGGACACTCCTGCGGCGGTCATGAAGACGGACATTCCTGCGGAGGCTGTGGCGGAGGATGTGGTTCCCAGCCATCTATCACAGGCCCTAATGTCGGAAAAACCTCCCGTACACATTACAGAGGAACCTTTAATGACGGAACACAGTTCGATTCTTCCTATGACCGTGGCGAGCCACTGGAATTCATCTGCGGAGCAGGACAGATGATCAAAGGCTTTGATGCGGCAGTTGCAAACATGGAGGTTGGCCAGGTGGTAGATGTTCATCTGATGCCTGAGGAAGCTTACGGTATGCCGAATCCGGATGCGATTTTTACACTTGAGATCGAACAGCTTCCGGGTGCTGAGGATCTTACTGTAGGACAGCAGGTATACCTCTCCAATCAGTATGGTCAGCCGTTCCCGGTTAAAGTTAACGCAAAAGATGAAAAAACCATTACTTTCGATGCTAATCATGAGATGGCAGGTAAAGAGCTGAATTTCAGAATTGAATTAGTAGAAGTGAAATAAGAAGGAACAGTGGGAGGTGCTGTATGGGAGCATATGGCATCTCCTTTTTTGCCTGAAGGGAGGAAGCTTTCCTGATGAGGATCTCTATGATACCATTTGGATTACTGTCCGGTTTTATGGATAGCAAAGAAATCCGGATCACAGAGCTGGGTGAAGATGGATTTCGATTTCGGCTGGCAGAGGAATGCCCGGAACCGGAGCAGTTTCTGATCTGTTTTTATGATATGAAAAAAGCCGGGTACAGGAGAGTGGAGATCCGGAGGTTTGGGATGAGTGCAGCAGAGGAGCAATGCCTGCAGGATCAACAGCCAGTTGAAAAGAAAACCGGAAAATATTTTTACAGGGAATATTCTGTGAGAGTGGAACAGAAGGATTATGTACAGGAGGTTCGGCGTCTGGCCGGAGAGTACAACAGATATATCCGTCTGAAGCTGGATGGAGACGATGGAGAGCTGGCGAAATCACTGACCGGTTATCCTGCGGAGCTGGATGAGATGCATTGCAGGAGTCTGGAGGAACAGAAGAAGCGGTGGTTTTTTAGAGAAAATGAAAAGGCTTCCGGAAATCCACAGGATACAATGGGTGCAGAAGAATTAAGGCTTTTGGATAATGCAGAGTTTGCCCTGGAATTAAACTGCACTTCCCTGTATGAAGAATATCTGTGCCAGCCGCTGCAGGCTTTTCTGGCGTCTTACTGGCAGAAGAATTATCTCACTCACAGTTATTTTGCAGGCCGGATACCGGACAGATTTTATATTGGAAATCAGTTCTGCCATAATTTGTTTCCGATAGAAGAGCAGCTTTTTTCTATCATGGATAAAGTGTATTCGGAGGGATCGGAGATCACACTGGTATTTTCTTATATCCGGGAATTTATGCTTTTGTCTGTGGGAAAGCTTCTGGAAAAGGTGGATAACTGGTGCTGTATTCATGGGGTGAATGGGGAAATCGTAGTCAATGACTGGGCCATGGTGGAAATGCTCTGGGAAAAAACATCCCGCCTGCATCCTGTTCTGGGCACATTGCTTAATAAACGAAAAAAGGATCCGCGAATGAAATATAAATCCGGTGATACCTTATTATTTCAGCAAAACAGCCTGAATGCGGGGTTTTATCGGGATTTTCTGGCTGAAGAATTTCATATCCACAGATACGAGTGGGAGTCCTGTGGATATCCACAGGAGCTTCCCCCGGGAAAAAACAGTCTGCATCTGCCTTTTTATCAGACAAACACTTCGCAGTATTGTCCATTGTATGCTTTGTGCACCACTGGGGATCGTGGTACACAGCAGCTTGCGGAGCACTGTCCGAAATTTTGTGAAAAATACACACTTCTTTATCCGGAACATTTACACATGGCAGGGAGGTATAATTCCCTGTTCGGTGTGGATAAAACATTTCCGGAGATACCTGAAATGTGGAAAAATATAAAAGGCACAAAGCCGGATCGCATTGTTGTTAATATATGACAGGTGATGAGCAGGCTGTGAAGGTGGAGCACGAATATCTGTTTGACAAGAATACATTGCAGAAAAAGGAACAGGACATGGATAACAGTATGAAAATAACAGCCGGGTTAGGCTCCATAGATGAATATGAACGTTTTGTGCAGGCAGGAGCAGATGAATTTTTCTGTGGCTATGTACCATTTTCCTGGGCGGAAAAATATGGCACAGTAATGCCGTTAAATCGCAGGGAGGTTCTCTGTTGTAATGTTCAGCTTGGAGCATACAGTGAGCTGGAAATTCTTTCCCGGATGGTAAAAAAATATAAAAAGCCGGTGCATCTTACCTTCAATTCCCTGTATTATCTTCCGGAACAGTATCCGGAGATCGGAGATATCATAGAAAAGTGCATGGGAATTGGATTTCGAAGCTATATCATTGCAGATCCGGCGCTTCTTGTTTATCTGAAAAACAGGGGGATTTCCTGTGAAATCCATCTCAGCGGAGAGACAGGGGAAGTGAACAGCGAAATGCTGAAGATGTTCCGGCGCTTTCCTCTGAAGAGATTGATCTTTCATCGGAAAAACACGTTCCGGGATATGCAGTCTGTTATTGCATCTCAGAGAGAAGGGGAAAAACAGGCCGGGATCCGACCGGAAGCGGGAATGGAGTTCGAGGCCTTTGTGCTGAATGAAATGTGCCAGTTTACGGGAGCATTCTGTAATTCTCTTCACTGTGATGAGATGGGATATCTTTGCAGGGTGTCCTATTGGCTTGGAACTGTACGGAATGGTGATGCTGTTCCGGAAAAAATAATGGCTCTTCAGGAGCAGGCGTGGGATCAGGAACCGGATCTGAAAGCATATGATGAATCCGGATATCTTTGTGGTGAGACAGGCTGTGGACTGTGTGCACTGTATCAGCTGAAGCAGGCAGGGATCACGCATCTGAAGCTGGTTGGCCGGGGAAACTATGTGGATCACATGGAAAAAGATATCCGGAATTTGCGAAAAGCGTTGGAAATCCTGGACGCTGCAGAAAATGAGAGGGAATTTAAATGTACGTTAAAACGGATAGTGTTTCCGGCGGGGTGTAGCGAAAGATGTTATTATCAGTAACAAAAAGAGAAGCTTTTTTGAGTTAGAATAAATGATAAATGGGATGAAAACCAGAATCAGAAAAGGACATGGTGCAGATTGCAGATTTGACGGTCCTGGGAAAAAGCTATTTCCGGATTATTTGGGATCAATGGCGTGTGGAGTTCCTTTCTGAGTTCAGAGATCATTACATTTGCTGTAATCCTGATACTGGCGAGATCCGGGCGGAAAAAGAATGTATTTTCAGGAGAAAGGATATAAAATGAATTTCGAGCGTGTAAAAAGAGAAGAAGCAGATACAGTTCTGAAGCTGTACCGTTCATTGCTGGGGACGCCCTATTGTGTGTGGACAGAGGAGTATCCTTCAGAAAAAGAAGTGGAATTTGATCTTTCCAGAGATGCGCTGTTCTGTATGCGGGACGATACGGGAAATATCGCAGGTGTGATCTCCATTGATGATGATCCAAATGTGGAATGTCTCACATGCTGGTCAGAAACCATGGTGCCGTCAGTGGAGGTCTCCCGGGTGGGAGTATGTCAGGAATTCCAGAATCAGGGGATTGCCGGGAAACTTCTTAAGGGTGTGATGGAAGAGCTGAAGAAGCGGGGCTATAAAGCTGTACATCTTCTTGTTGCGAAGGACAATGTAAAAGCACTCCGTTCTTATGATAAGCTGAATTTTGAGAACGTGGGAGAGTGTGAACTCTGGGGACATATGTACTGGTGTTATGAGAAAGCATTATAAAAAATGAAAAACAGGTATCTTTTTGCCGGGTGGTAGATCGACCACCAATGTCAGATCGATAAGTGGTGGTCAATACACAGTCAGCGGAGAAGATACCTGTTTTTTGTTTGAAAGCAGATCAGATCCTCCGGCAGCTGTCCCTTTCGATCAGCTGGTGAGGTACAATGATCTTTGTGGCCGGAAGGCTCGGATTTTCGATATGACTGATCATCTGCGTGGCTGCTTCCATTCCAAGCTGCCCGGAGTTAATATCAATGGAGGTCAGCTGAGGCGAAGTCAGTCTGGCAAAAAGTGAGTTGTTAAAGGAAAGAATGGACAGATCCTCCGGTATGGAGATATCTGCTTCCATACAGATCCTTTCCAGAGAAAGCGCCAGAATATCATCACTGACAAGCACAGCTGTAGGACGATCCTCGCTTAAAAGCAGCTTTCGAAGCTCCTGAAACTCATCCTGGGAAGCTGCCGAAACCTCTATACAGTATTCAGGCTGTACGGTTAATCCGTGACTGATCAGCGCAGTCATGTAGCCGGTTTTGCGGTCTGCGGAAAAGACCAGGGAATTATCTACACCCAGATAAGCGATCTTCCGGTGGCCCAGAGCATAAAGATACTCCGTTGCCTCCTGTCCGGCCAGAAGGTTGTCATTATCGATATAGATCGTATGATTGGTGTATTGTGCCGGTTTTCCGATCAGGATATAGAGAAGTCCTTCACTGAAAAGAAAATCAATAACAGGATCATTCACACGGGAATAAAGAACAATAAATCCGTCAACCTTACCGCTTCTGGACATGGAACGTACTGCGTTAAGGATCTCTTCTTCATTCTGACCGGTAACAATGGTGCTGATATACTGATGTGCGTTACAGTAGTGGCTGATCCCCCGGATCGTCTCAAGGTAAAAGGAATTCTCGTATGTCTCCTTTGGGGACGGAGGCAGGATGATACCGATGGAGCGGGAAATCTGTGCTGCCAGGTTGCTGGCCTGGAAATTCGGCTCATAGCCAAGCTCCACCATGGCTCTGCGTACACGTTCCTTGGTTTCTTCACTGATAGATGGATTATTTTTGCAGGTTCTGGAAACGGTGGACGGGGACACCCCGGCCAGAGCTGCCACATCTTTGATGGTTACTGCCATAAATTTGCCTCCTCACGGATATGCCGGATCAAAGCGGAAGTATGCCTCTGATCCGGCTTTTTTTATCTCAGTCTGATAGAGATATTGTAGTTCATAACAAGGATACTGTCAAACATATTGCACGGAAAATTGCATGAAATTGCGTAAAAACAGATGCACAGAAAATCAGGTAGTGAGATGCAGACAGATTCTGTTTGACATAATAAAAAACTGCACAAAATCAGGATGTAAAAATTGTAAGAAAGGTAGAAAAGACAAAAACGCATTGCACTTCATGCAAAACGGACGTATAATTTACGCAAACGGTTGCGTAGATTATATGAATATGCATCCGTGAGAGGATAATAGATAAGATGCTCTGAGATGCAGGGCTCAACATAAGGAGAGAAAAGATATGGATAAAAGAGCAGCCGGCATTCTGATGCCGATCACAAGCCTGCCGTCAGAGTACGGCATCGGATGTTTTTCAAAGAGTGCCTATGATTTTGTGGACTGGCTGAAGGAAGCGGGACAGAGCTACTGGCAGATCCTCCCGCTGGGACCTACCAGTTACGGAGATTCTCCGTACCAGTCCTTCTCCACTTTTGCGGGAAATCCGTATTTTATCAGCCTGAAGGCACTGGTGGAGGAAGGCGTCCTTACAAAGGAGGACTGTGATAAGGTCAGCTGGGGAAGAAGAGCAGACAGCGTAGACTATGAAAAAATCTACAAAGGCCGTTATAAGCTTCTCCGCAAAGCTTACGAAAACAGCAACACCAGCGAGAATCCGGATTATCAGAAATTTGTTGCAGAAAACAGCTGGTGGCTTTCCGACTATGCACTTTTTATGGCAGTAAAGGATCAGTTCGGCGGTGTTGAGTGGACAAAATGGGCAGAGGATATCCGCCTTCGCTGGGCAAATGCCATGGACTACTATCGCAGAGAATTATATTTTGATATTGAATTCCAGCAGTATATGCAGTTCAAATTCTATGAGCAGTGGATGAAACTGAAAAAATATGCCAACGAAAAAGGCATTCAGATCATCGGAGATATCCCGATCTATGTAGCTATGGACAGTGCAGATACCTGGGCTCATCCGGAGCTTTTCCAGCTGGATGAGGAGAATGTGCCGGTGGCTGTAGCCGGATGCCCGCCGGACGGTTTTTCCGCAACAGGACAGCTTTGGGGAAATCCACTGTACCGCTGGGATTACCACAGAAATACAGGATATCAGTGGTGGATCTCCAGACTGAGCTACGTATTCCGCCTTTATGACGTGGTAAGGATCGATCATTTCCGTGGCTTTGACGAGTATTTTTCCATTCCGTACGGTGCAGAAAATGCCATTGGCGGTCACTGGGAAAAAGGTCCCGGGATCGATCTGTTCCGTAAAGTGGAGCAGGCCCTTGGCTGGAAGCAGGTCATTGCGGAGGATCTTGGCTATGTGACAGATTCTGTGCGTCAGCTTGTCCATGACAGTGGATTCCCGGGAATGAAGGTCCTGGAGTTTGCGTTTGATTCCAGAGATTCCGGCTGTGCCAATGATTATCTTCCACACAACTATCCGGAGAACAGTGTGGCATACACAGGAACCCATGATAATGAGACCATCGCCGGATGGTGGAAGAGCATTATGGCAAAAGAGCGTAAGCTTGCCAGGGATTATCTCTGTGATAACTATACACCGGATAAAGAGCTGCATAAATGCTTTATCAGCCTGGTTATGAGAAGCAGTGCAAAGCTCTGTGTGATTCCTATGCAGGATTATATGGGCCTGGATAACAGCTGCAGAATGAACCAGCCTTCCACAGTAGGAAAGAACTGGAAGTGGAGGATCCGCAAAAGGGAGCTGACTGTGAAGCTTCAGAAAGAGATCCAAGGTCTTGCACTTCGCTACGGACGTATGAACTGGTCTGATTAAAAGAGAAATCCAAGAGACATATTCCATTTAAACGGGACGTGAAAGAAAGTAGAAAGATTTTAGATAGAATCGTAATTTTTTATGTGATATAATGCTGTTTCGTGGAGGCAGCTGTCAGTAAAAGGTAAGGCTGACAGCTGCCTTATTGTATTTTTAGATCTGCGGTAAATGATAAAGTGATACATTTATATATGCAGAAGATCAGAAGAGAGTGTCTGATCTGTAGCAGTGGATAATCCTGAATAACGGAAGATTTTTTACAATAAGGGGAGAATTATGACAGGAAAAACACACGCGGCAGTCGGACTCGGAACAGTGCTGGCAGTTACACAGCCCTCTACGGTTTCCGGTCTGGTACTTGCGGCAGGAACAGGAATGCTTGGAGCATTGATCAGCGACATTGATGTGGGAACCTCCAAATCCCATAAGGATGCGGACCGGATCACGCTGATCGCGGTACTGCTTGTGGCAGCAGAGATCGCATTGAATTATTTTTATGATTTTTCCATCTGGGAAAAGATCCGCAATAACCAGTCTATGGCGCCGGTTGCCATGGGAGTTATTATTTTTATTGCAGTCTGCGCCTTTGGAAAAAATCAGCCGCACCGGTCATTTATGCATTCGATCATGGCTATGGCCATTTTAAGTGCAGCCATATCCATGGTGTCCGTGAAGCTGGTCCTTTATTTTGTGGTTGGATTCGCATCACATCTGGTGCTGGACTGCTTTAACCGGAAACGGGTACGGATCCTGTATCCGCTGCCGGGCGGCATTGCGCTGGATTTCTGTAAGGCAGGAGGCTTTGTGGATTCCCTGCTTTTTAAGCTTGGATCTGTAGCTGTGATCTTTGAGATCGTATATCTGGCTGTGCAGATGAGAGAGAACTGGAAGCTTTTTCGAATGTAGAGGATGTTTTATTTACCGATTACGGATAATTTTATATGGGGCAGATATTGCAGGAACTGAAGGTTAGAGCGTGTTTGAAAAATCATTCCCGCAATCTGCACGCCCCACTTTGCGGTATATTTTACCCGAATTCAGTTGCCGTAGCCCGCTACGGCGCCCTCATTCGGACAAAATCTCCCACAAATTGTGACGCACATCTTGCAGAAAGCCTTTTTCAAACACGCTCTAAGCCAAAAAAAGGAGCAGATTTTCCAAATACGGAAGATCTGCTCCTTTTAACCGAATCAAGTGAGTCCCCTACTTCAATTACGAATATCTGCCTGACTCAAATGCGGATCAGGAATATCCGCCTGACGGTTTATAAGTGTGATCATTTATTCTTTCTGATCCTGCAGGCACATGCTGTGTAAAGTACGTCTGTGGAAGAGTTCAGTGCTGTCTCACAGGAATCCTGGATCACGCCTACGATGAAACCGACACCAACTACCTGCATGGCAACATCATTGGGGATTCCGAAAAGGCTGCAGGCCATCGGGATCAGAAGAAGAGAACCGCCGGCAACTCCGGAAGCACCAGCCGCACTTGCAGCAGCCAGAATGCAGAGGATCAGAGCGGTCGGGAAGTCTACGCTGATACCGAGTGTATGTGCAGCTGCCAGAGCCATGATGGAAATGGTGATCGCTGCACCACCCATGTTGATGGTCGCACCAAGAGGGATGGAGATGGAGTAGGTATCCTCATCAAGTCCGAGATCCTTGCACAGCTCCATGTTTACCGGAATGTTGGCGGCAGAGCTTCTTGTAAAGAAAGCTGTGATACCACTGTCTTTCAGACAGCGCAGAACCAGCGGATACGGATTCTGGTGTGTGCAGATGAAAGTAACGATCGGGTTAATCACCAGTGCAACAAAGAGCATGGTTCCCACCAGTATACAGATCAGACGGCCATAGCTTAACAGTACGCCAAGCCCCTGCTCGGAGATGGTTGTGAAGATCAGGCCCATGATACCAAATGGAGCAAGGCTGATGATCCATCTTACGGCTGTGGAGGTTGCATCGGAAATGTTTTCGATGACAGTCTTGGTAGTTTCACTTGCGGCCTTCAGTGCGATACCGAAGATGATGGCCCATGCAAGGATACCGATATAGTTGGCGTTGACAAGTGCGTCAACCGGGTTGGAAACAATGTTCATCAGAAGGTTTTTGAGGACCTCTGCAACACCGCTTGGCGGAGTGACGTCGGAAGTATTTGTACTTTCGGAAAAAGTCAGCATGATCGGGAACAGGCGGCTGGAGATCACAGCTGCCAGTGCTGAGAGTATATTTCCCAGAAGATAAAGTACAACAACGAATTTCATGTTTGTTTTCTGGCCTTTTCCCATGTGGCACAGAGAGCTCATTACCAGGAAGAACACCAGAAGCGGAGCAATTCCACGAAGAGCACCGACGAACAGATCACCGAGAATGGAGATCACAGATGCCTGAGGGATCGCAAGTCCGAGAATGATACCAACGATCAGACCACAGATGATACGCTTGATCAGGTTGATGCTGTTCCATTTTTGAATCAGGTTTTTCATAACTAGTTTCCTCTTTCCTATTGTGTGAGTGTGCTAAAAAAATGCTGAGCCGCAAAGCAACGATCCAGTGTAAAGGGCGGATCGTTCTAAGCCGGTATTACTGCATCGCGTAAAAGCACAACAGGATAATTATATACAATTATGTCCGCCTTGTAAAGACAAATGTACATAAAACGCGAGAAAGATATAAAAAGCGCCAGATCAATGCTTCGTCTGGCGCTATATATTTGAAGTATCAGGTCCGAATTTTCCGGAAGCTTACAGCAAAGAACAGAACCTCCGCAAAGCCTGTAATTCCCCATGAGAAAATATACAGGAGATAAAGTGAGGAAATGGTCTGGAAGTGTGCAAACACCGTATAGAACCAGATGACACGGAATACACAGGATCCCAGAATGATGATGATGGTCGGTGGGATACTTTTTCCGATGCCACGGGAAGCGGCGATACTGCAATCCATAAAACAGCTGAAGGCATAGCTGAAGCCCATGATCCGGATCCTCTCCATGCCGGCATCGATGACTGCCGGTTCTGTGGCAAACAGTGACAGAAACTGCGGACCGAAAACAAGAAGCAGTCCACCAAGGATCGCGCCTGCGATGAAGGCATAGGTAAGGCTGATCCCATAAGTTTTCAGCATACGTTTTTTATTTCCGGCACCCCAGTTCTGACCGATGAAGCTTGCGCATGCAGTATAGAAAGCAAACATGACGTTGTAGATCAGAGAGTCTGCATTTGCGGCAGCGGCATTTCCGGAAACCGTGACTGCATCGAAGGAGTTGACACCGGCCTGTACGAACAGATTTGCAATGGCAAAAATTCCATTCTGCAGACCTGTGGGAATACCAAGAAGCAGTACTGCTTTACAGGCCTTCGGGTGAAGACGGAGCTTACGCAGGGATACCCTGCATTCGTCTTTTCTCCGAAGGAGGTGGATCATTACCAGCGCTGCGGAGATATACAGTGCGATCGCGCTGGCAGTTGCCACACCTGCGGCGGCCATATGACAGACGATAACGAAAAACAGGGTCAGAAGAACGTTGATCACTCCGGCAATGGAAAGATAGATCAGCGGTCGCTTCGTATCGCCGCGGGCACTTAATACGCCGTTACCGAAATTGTATACAGCCATGGCCGGCATACCCAGAGCATAAATCTTCATATATAAAACAGCCTGGTCCATCAGCTCCGGTTTCGTATTCATCATGGACAGCATCTGTCCGGAAAACAGAAGACAGACGACACAGACCAGAAGTCCTGCAATGGCACAGAGAAGAAGAGATGTATGGATCGTTTCTTCGGTACCCTTTCTGTTTTCGGCACCAAGTTCGTGTGCTACACGAACATTGACTCCGGCGCCCATGCCGATCAGGATTCCGGTAAATAAAGTGACCAGCAGAGTTGTGGAACCCACAGCTCCAAGTGCCATGTAATCTGCAAATCGCCCTACAACCGCAACATCACTTAAATTAAAAAGAACCTCCAACACCTGGGACCCCATCAGGGGAAGGCTAAAGAGGAGGATATTTTTCCAGAGAGAGCCGGAGGTCATCTCAATGGAAGACGTTTTCTTTTTTTCATTTTCACACATAGTTTACCTCATAAAAATTATAAAAAATTCCTTCATCCAAGGTATACAATACTATGTTGGAATAGGTTTGTAAAGAGGGGAAAATAGCTCTTTTACCAGGCGCAGAGGTTTGTTTTTATTTATAGATTCTACATTGATTTCAGTACGAACAATGATATAATAAATGAGAGCAATAAGAAAGTATTTTCAGAAATATTGGAAATATAAAATACAGCAGACTAAGGAGGAACTCAATACAATGAAAATCGGAAATGATATTTATTATGTAGGAGTAAACGATCATCAGGTAGACCTGTTTGAGGGACAGTATGTAGTGCCAAACGGAATGTCCTACAACTCCTATGTGATCAAAGATGAGAAGATCGCAGTTATGGACACTGTAGATGCCGGCTTCACAGAAGAGTGGCTGGGAAAAGTTGCAGAGGTTCTGGATGGTGCGAAACCGGATTATCTTGTAGTCCAGCATATGGAGCCGGACCATGCAGCAAATATTGAGAATTTCATGAAAGCATACCCGGATACAACTGTTGTTGCCAACACAAAGACCTTTACCATGATGGAGAATTTCTTCCGTGGAATGGATCTGGAAGGAAAGAAACATATTGTAGCCAACGGTGACACCCTGACACTTGGAAAACACGTCCTTACTTTCGTATTTGCACCGATGGTTCACTGGCCGGAGGTTATGGTTACATATGACAGCACAGACAAAGTTCTGTTTTCCGCAGACGGCTTTGGCAAATTCGGAGCTCTTGATGTAGAAGAGGACTGGGACTGCGAAGCACGTCGCTACTATATTGGAATCGTCGGAAAATACGGTCCGCAGGTACAGAAGCTTCTCAAGGCAGCAGCAACTCTTGATATCCAGACCATCTGCCCGCTTCACGGACCGATCCTTACCGAAAATCTTGGACATTATCTGGAGAAATATGATATCTGGTCTTCTTATAAAGTAGAGAGTGAAGGAGTAATGATCGCCTACACATCTGTATACGGACATACAAAGAAAGCAGCAGAGCTTCTTGCACAGAAGCTGGAGGAAAAGGGCTGCCCGAAGGTTGTTGTCTGCGATCTTGCAAGAGAAGACATGGCAGAGGCAGTGGAGGATGCTTTCCGCTACGGCAAGCTGGTACTGGCCAGCATTACATACAACGGAGAAGCATTCCCGTTTATGCGTACATTCATCGAGAACCTGACAGAGCGTAATTACCAGAACCGCACCATCGGCCTCATTGAGAACGGAAGCTGGGCACCGACTGCAGCTAAAGTCATGAAAGGAATGTTCGAGAAGAGTAAAAATATCACATGGCTTGAGAACAATGTAAAGATCATGTCTTCCCTCAGCGATGAGAATGTGGCAGAGATCGATGCAATGGCAGAGGAGCTCTGCAAGTAATTTCTGAATACCAGAACAGCTTATAAAAAATAAAGATATAACATAATAAAAAGACGTGGATCCGTAAGGCCACGTCTTTTTTATTTACCAAGTAACAGTTACATCCTCTTACACCACATAAATCCATAAGCCGGAAGCTCCACATCCTTAAGCTCCAGTGTCTGGTCAGTGATCAGATCGCGGAAGGTTCCTTCCTCCTGCATCCAGGCAGTTTTTTCGCTGTCACTGAAATTGAAGATTCCGATGAAACGTTCGTTTCCTTTCTGGCGGAGGATGCAGAGAATGCTGTCATCATGAACATCGTATGTATATACATCACAGTCCTTATCAAAAACAGATTCCTGGCTGCGGATCTGCTCCATGCGGCTAAGAGTCTGGAAGATCTGTCCCTCAACGGAGGATTTGGAGTTTCTTTTTCCGGCAAGCTCCCACTGGAAAGCACCACGGTGGATATAGCGGGAATCTGCAGCCTTATCCGGATCCTCTTTATAGGAATAATCATTGAGACGTCCGATTTCATCGGAGCTGTAAAGCATCGGGATTCCGGACTGGGTAAGCATATATGCGTGAAGCATCAGATCCTCGCGGATACCCCTTTTCAGCTTCTCGTCATCTTTTTCAAAAAGAGCAGCCTCGATCCCGCACATGGAAGCAGTAGTTCCGCAGAAACGGGCATCCTGAGTTACCGGGTCATCATTATAGAGCTCTCCGCGGCTGTCGCTTCCCGGATGCTTTCCTGTAAAGAAATCATTCAGGTAACGCTTATGAGATGGCTCATCCATGCCCCAGTCTTTCAGAGTGGCGAAATCAAGTCCCCAGCCGATATCGTCATGGCAGCGGAGATAATTCAGGAAGGTGTACTGCTTCGGAAGGCTGTTTACAACGTCCATCTGTTTTTTCAGAAGGCGGATATCGCGGGTGGCAATGCTGTTCCAGGTTGTAGCCATGGTGGTTACATTGTAAAGCATATGGCATTCAGGTTTCTCTACAGTTCCGAAATAAGGAACTACCTTCTCCGGCTCCATAACGACCTCACCCAGAAGAACAACACTGGGGCAGACGATTTCAGCGATCATACGCATCATACGGACGATGGTATGAACCTGTTTCAGGTTACGGCACGGAGTTCCAAGCTCTTTCCAGATATACGGAACCGCATCAATACGGATCACATCCATTCCCTGGTTTGCAAGGAAGAGGAAGTTATACATCATCTCATTGAAAACACGGGGATTGCCATAGTTCAGATCCCACTGATACGGGTAAAAAGTAGTCATGACATAATGACCGATATCCGGAAGCCAGGTAAAGTTTCCCGGAGCAGTGGTAGGGAACACCTGAGGTACGGTCTTTTCGTACTCGTCCGGGATCTCACGGTTGTTGTAGAAGAAGTAACGGCTCATATATTCGCCGTCACCCTGGCGTGCCTTTTTGGCCCACTCATGATCCTCGGAAGTGTGGTTCATAACAAAATCCATACACAGGTTCATTCCGTTTTTGTGGCATTTATCTGCAAGGACAGCCAGGTCCTTCATAGAACCAAGGTCCGGGCGGACTTTGCGGAAGTCGGCTACTGCGTAACCACCGTCGGAACGGCCCTTCGGAGTGTCCAGAAACGGCATCAGATGCAGGCAGTTCACGTTGCATTCCTTAAGATATGGAAGCTTGGCAGAAACTCCCTTGATGTTGCCGGCAAAATTGTCAATATAGAGCATCATGCCAAGCATATCCTTCTGGCGGAACCAGTCCGGATTTTTTTCTCTTTCCAGGTCGCGGTTTTTGAGCGCGCGTCGGCGTGCTGTAAAATACTGGTACATCTGGTCGCAGAGCTCTGCAAACATATCGTCATTGTGATAAAGCTCTGTGTACAGCCATCGAAGCTCGTCGTGATGATGGTTTAAACGTTCCTGAAAAATTTCCTGATCTTTTTTCATGATTTCCTCCCTGAATAGATATTTATAGATGTCGGGAAAACTGTAAAATATTTCCCGGCGGTAATGGTTATCTGACATTTTTCTACAGAATTATAGCATGAAGTTTCCAGTACATGAATATACGGGTTGTTATGGAATATGGAAAAATGTTGTAAGTATTTTCAGTCTCCGGTTGTCTGTCGTCGTATCAGAACAGGAGTGATCTTTTTGTGGATCGGTTTTTGAAGCGGTGCCGGTTTTCTTTTCTTCATTTCGTTCATCTGTTCCACAAGCAGTTCCATGGTAGTCTGTGCGATCACATCAATCTGCTGTCCAATAGTAGTGATCGGAATGATGGACTCCGCAGCAATGGGTGAATTATCGAATCCGATGATCTGATATTCATCCGGCAGACAGTTGTATTTCTGGAAGATCAGATTGAGAAATATATTTGCGTAAGTATCATTGGATAAAAATATGCCTTTTTTCTGACCGGAATATTTACTGTCAATATCCTGAAAGATCACACGCATCTGTTCAAAAAGCTCCTGATAGGAATCACCGGAAACATTAAGGTTCAGTTCATAAGGAACATGATATTCCCGGCATGTTTCCTCAAAGGCACGGATACGGTCATAAGCCGGAATATTCTCAGGTACATGGACATTGATGTGGATCAGTACATCACACTGATTACGTATCAGCAGAGAAGTAGCCTGCATGCTGCCCATGTAATTGTCTGTTGTAACGCTGCATATATGTTCTGCTTCACGTTCAATGGCGATCACAGGAATATTATAGGAAGCCAGTTTTTCAGAGGAAAGAGTATGGCTGAGAACAATAAGTCCTTCAATCTTATAAGCCATCAGCTCGTCCAGATACTGCATTTCTTTCTCCGGGCCGCCATCACTGACAAAAACCAGAAATTTGTAATGATAATCGGAGTAACTTCGAAGAAGCTGTGTCAGCATTTCGGAATAATAATGAAGATAAAGGTTCGGGACAATGATCCCTACAAATTCGCTTTTTCCATTGGCAAGAACCCTGGCAAGCTTGTTTTTTCTGTAGCCGAGCTCATCAAGGGCTTTTGCGATCTTTTCCTGATTTTCCAGGGTCAGAGAATCCGGATGATTGAAATATCTGGAGATCGTAGTCTTGGAAAAACCAGTGTATTCTGCAATATCGGCAAATGTTACCTGTTTTTTAGCCATAAAAAAATAGTCTCCTTTTAACAGCAGAAAGTTATGATACGGAATGCAGATGTGATCATATAAGAGAAATCTGCAGACCGTACAGGATAATTGGATTGATGTAATTAAGTATAACAATACAGACGTTAAATAGCAATAAAAAAATAACCAGTTAAGTTACCGGTAACTTTTCTTGAATAAATTAACAAAAAAGGTTGACAGAAACTATGTCATATAGTAGTATCAAATTATAAAGTAACCGGTTACTTTACCGGTTACTAAACAAGAACGAAAGAACAAAAACGGGAGGAAAAGAGAATGAAAAAAGGTTCTGCGAAAGCTGTTCCGGCAGGAAAAAGAACTGCTGCAGAAAAGCTTCAGTATGTGAAAAAGAACTGGCAGCTGTATGTGTTTTTTCTGCTGCCTGCACTTCTTCTGACGATCATCTTCAAATACGTGCCCATGGGTGGCGTACTGATCGCTTTTGAGGATTACAATGTCATTGATGGTGTATTTGGAAGCAAATGGGTAGGACTGGAATACTTCCGGAGATTTCTGGCATCACCGGATTTTATGAATTATCTTGTGAACACTTTGAAACTGAGTATTTACGGACTGCTGTGGGGATTTCCGATTCCGATCATCCTGGCACTTCTTCTGAATCAGATCCGGAGAGCCGGGATCAGGAAAAAAATTCAGCTTCTGATCTATGCGCCGAATTTTATTTCCGTTATCGTACTCTGTGGTATGGTTCG
>ENA-OQIE01000564-OQIE01000564.1-human-gut-metagenome-genome-assembly--contig:-NODE-564-length-23645-cov-11.936609_pt1 | contig 23645 bp, 22 predicted proteins | sample MGYA00242569_ERZ504731 | MGnify/ENA primary metagenome ERZ504731 (study PRJEB26092, sample SAMD00036208) | human gut metagenome | host: Homo sapiens | study: EMG produced TPA metagenomics assembly of...
ACATTCTTTTCCATCGACTGAATGGGAACATATTCAAAACGTCCATGCGCATTCTCATATCCCGCTGATAAGTTAGGGCAAGGAAGTCCTCTATGAGATAAGGCTGAGCCATCGGTTCCTCCTCTAAATGGTTCTGTTTGAGGTGTTAATCCCACACTTTCAATGGCTTGTTTCAAATATGGAATCATGAATGGCACTTGATCGATTACTTCTTTTAAATTTCGATATTGAATTCTTTGTGTAATATTTACAGTACCTTGTCCATACTCTTCATTTAACATATCCACAATCATCTTTAATGTATTGTTTCGAATATCAAACTGTAAACTATCATGATCACGAACATTGATTTCAATCTTGGCATATTCACAATCTCCATTAAAACTCACCACATGATAAAAGCCTTCTCTTCCTTGAGTATATTGTGGTTTTTCTAATGCCGGTAATTTATTTAAGAATTCATTTCCAATATCCACCGCATTCTTCATAATGCCTTTTGCAGTAGCTGTATGTACTGAAATACCATGAATCTCAATCGTTGAAAGACTCGCATTAAAGGTTTCGTCCATATAATAGCCCAAATGATCTCCATCTAGCGTATATGCGATGGGTGATTTAAAGCGTTCTAAATCTAAATCTTTAGCAAGTCCACTTACTTCTTCATCTGGTGTAAATGCGACAGAAATAAAATTATGCTTAATTTCTGGATGTTTTACTAAATACTCCAACAAAGTCATGACGGATGCAATACTAGCCTTGTCATCCCCTCCAAGTAGTGTTGTACCATCGGTTAAAACCAAATCCTGTCCAATATATTGTTTCAGATTTGGAAATACAGACGGTGACATCACAATATCTTTTTCAGCATTTAAAACAATGTCCTTTCCATCATAATTTTCTAACACCCAAGGCTTTACATCTTTACCACTCGCATCTGGAGCTGTATCCATATGTGTCACAAAACCAATAGCTCTACCCGTTTTCACATTGGCTTCTAAAGATCCATATACTACACATGTATCTTTATCATAATATACATTTGTAGCACCAATTTTTTGAAGCTCTTCATAGATGACTTTAGCTAAATCATGCTGACAAGATGTAGTAGGAACACTTGTACTATGTGGATCGGATTCTGTATTGATTCTTGCGTAGCGCATCAATCGTTCTTTTACTTGTTCATAAAATTCTGTCATAAGGATTCTCCTTTTTTTGTATATTTTATTCTTTTTCAATGCAGATGAAAAGAAAAAAAGTACCTACGAGGATGTAGGCACCAACTTAAGTCTATACTTTTTTATTTCTTATACATAATAAGTCCATTGAAATATCCATTTTCTTCAAATGAATAAGTTTGAATATATGAAAATTCTTTGAACAGTTTATCAAACTCATCGCATTGTTCTTGTGTTTCAAAAACAATTTTGATCACATCTTGTAGTTTAGTTGAACAACCTTGTATACTAAGAACACTATTATCTTTAATTTTTTCACAGACTACATCAAATAAGCATAGATACAAATTGATTTGTTCATCATATTTAATATTTGAAAAAATATCTGTTGGAAGATTCATCGAAAGTTTTATGTGTTTATTTTCTAATTTACTTTTGTATTCATTTAAAACTACAGACATTGCGATATTATTGGAATAAATCTGATTAAAGTTTTCCAATACAATTTTTTCTATTGCATCTATACTTTGTGCATATTCTGCCTGATTTTCTGATTTTTCTATCCTATTTTTTAATGTCGTGATTTCATGAAGCAATGAATGCATGAAATTAAAATTTGATTTATAGTTTCTATCCAACATATCAACTTTTATAGCATTAAATTCATTCTCCATTTTTTCTAATTTCAGTTCTTCTTTAATCTGTAAATTGTGAATAAAGCCATATTGAATTAAAAATGAAATGAAGATTAGAATTGTTAAAAAGAAGAAAACATTCAAGAATATTTGATTCTTCTGTAGGATTTCACGATAATCTTTGTAGCATAGAGCAATCCCTAAAAGGAAAATAATCGGAATCAACACAATGTATGTAAACTTGATTGTATTCTTATCATGATAGAATTTTGATAATGTAAATCCTATTGTATACGAAATAATCTGTGTTGTTAAAATCACAATTAAATATGTAGATGAATGTACATCTATTGGTGCACTAACAACATTAAAAATTTCTAAAAGTAGAACCGATACTAATTCTGAAATCGCGAAAATAAAATAAACAAAAATAAAGTAAATCAATTTTTTTGATATTTTACCTTTGTACATAAACATAATGTAACACAGATTCAAAAGTAGAATAATCCATCGGCCATAAAATGTCATTCCATTCTGATTTAAATACCACTGAATTAAAACTACTGTTACGTATGTTGGCAAGACAAATTTATTGTTTTTGAATTCACTAAAAGACCTGATAAAAAGTGTTAAAAACAATAAATTTAAAGAGACTGATATTAACATCATAATGATTTAAATAAAGATCTATAATAATTGTCAATAAAGGTCTTTTTATAAAATTTTGACAAAGGAATTTTCTCATTGTTCGATAAGAAAAGATCTCTTTCGTCTTTACTAATACCAGAAATATATTTAAGATTTACCACATAACACTTGTAAGGTTGCGCAAAACCATATTCTGTTAATTTTTCAATCCAATATTTTAAAGGATAACTTGTTTTTATTTGTACTCCATTTAAAAAGTGAAGTACAGTTGCACGATTTAAAAATTCAACATAGAGAATCTTATCATAGTGAATTTTATATGGTGCAATTTTAGAATCATAAAACCCCATATATTTTTGAAATGTAGCTCCTAGTACATTCTCCATTTCTTCATTAAATATATTTTCATCAATTGGTTTTAAAAAATATCGCTTGGCATCGATAGAATACCCATCAATTAAATACTGTGAATATTTAGAAGTAATGATGATCATTAATTCCGGATAAACTTTTCTAAGCCTTTTAGAAAATTCAATTCCATTATTATTTCCAATTTCTACATCCAAAAATAATATGTCTACATTAGAAAAAATATCCAAATTCTCATTTAATTTTAATTCAATACTGATCTTGTAATCGATATTACGTTTATTAAAATAATGGATGCATAACGTTTCAAGATCTTTAGAATTTTTTAAATCATCATCAATTATCAATACATTCAACATAACCTTCCCCCCTAATCTGTATGAATGAACGTGCAGAAAGTTGTTTCAAAAAATCGTTTTCTTTAATTACCCAGTCAATTCTTTAAATATGTCCTGAGCATTTTCATGATCACTACATACATATATGACAATTATATATTAATAAGAACTGACTCCCAAAATTAAATAATCGGTTTAATTTTTGAATGTATGTATTATTTTGATTATATATGATTTTAAATAGATAATGCTTATATCGTGCATAAGAGGACAAAATATCGCATAAGACGATTTGGTGAAACCTTCTAGAGCCAATCATGTATGCTATAATTCATTGTAACTAGGAGGATAAAATTTTTATGAATTTTAGAACAACTTCAACTATAGAAGAACAAATGAACCATGTAAAAAAATATGCTCCATTATTATTACTTAATATTCCTAGAAAATATCAATACTTATTGTACTCCATACCTTTTCTTGCAATATTTGCAGATTTTGTTTTTAATTTATTAAATCACATCTATTTCTTATGTATCTTTGACTTTTTCCTTTTTATTGTAACTATACATACTATTATTTCTTTAAGAAAAAAGATAATGATTCCTGAATCCATTTCATCTGGTATTCTTAATCCTAATTCTATTATTGAAATTGAAATCACCGACCAACAAATCATTGGTATCTTACCAAATAAAACTATTATTAAAGATTTGAGCGAGTTTACAAATTATATGATTGTAAAAGATGGAGTATTTTTAATGATTAATAACAAAAAAGAAAAAAAATATATACTATATATACCTTCAAAAAAACAAGAATTAATTCTTTTATTTAAGGAAAAGAAAATAAAAGGTATCTAAAACTCAAGATTTTCAAATTATCATAAAATTGGAACTTTTTTATAGTAAGTTGCCAATTTTCTTTTATTTTACGTTTTTTGCTCTAACTAGTTGAATACGAAGTACAAAGCAAAAAAACACATGCTATGCGAATGGTATCAAAGAAATGTTATACAAAATAGATGTGTGTAAATATCACATCATTTTCACACCCAAATATAATATTGAAGGGCAGATTTTCCACAAATTCTAACTCTATTTTAAACTACAATCAGAATATATAGTAAATATAACAGAAAGCGAAAACCATTCTACACTTAAAAAGGATATTCTCTTATTCGACTATATCCTTAATGCTTATATAGATTTCATTTATGGCTCCACTGATTGTACATGCTGCATCTGCATCTTGTGTATATTCATAAATTTGTCTTGCGTTCCAGTATGTGTCGGCTGGAAATGCACGATATAACAATGGATAGAATTAGTGTAAAAGAGTACTCAGATCCATTTTCTAAAGCAGAAAAATTAGCATATAAACAAGCAAAAGGCAAAAGAGAAAAATAAATCAAAAAATCAAAATCCCTTTGAGTGCTAGCAAGAGTCAAAAGCGATAGCTTGAACGAAGTGAAAGCAACGCCTTGTAACACGAGCAGGCTGTAAATGCTTATAGCCGAAAAGATAATCTTTCTTCATCTCAACAATACGGAAGAAATCTGTGATTTGATGCATTCTTTTCTTGATTGATAATAGAATTTCCTGTGTATCACAGCCTATATACTCTCTTGCCAATGTGAATAGAACTTCATATCTATTGATATACTTGCCTTCTTGCACCTACATATCCTTGTGACCATTTAAGAACTTTGCATTCATTATACACAAAGCAAAATCAGATGAGCACTTGATCATACCGTTCCTCTAGATCAAAATTTTTAAAAATATAATAATAATATACTGTATTTATCGCATATTTCAGAATTTTCTATAACCAAATTGATTATAAATTGTGTTATAATCATATAGTTAAAAGATTATAAGGAGAAAAATACCTATGAATTTAGATAGCAGTAAACCGCTATATAGGCAAGTAGAAGCAGATATAAAAAGCAAAATAGTTTCAAAAGTATATGTCGCCGGAGAAAAGATGCCTACTGAAAATGAGCTCAGCGAACAATACAATGTCAGTAAAATTACCATACGTAAAGCCATCCAGAACCTTTCAAATGAAGGCTACGTAAAAAAGGTACAGGGAAAAGGCACTTTTATCACCTATAAAAAAGAAAAGATGTACTTAAATAAACCTCGCGGATTTAAAGAAACACTTTCCAGCAAAGGTCATTCTTCTAAAAATGATATTATTCAAGCATCTTTTCTTAATGCGGATGGAGACATCTCAGAAAAACTGTCCATTCCTTTAAATACAAAAGTCGTCTATCTGGAAAGACTTGTATGGGAAGATAACGAACCTATGGCTATCGATAAAATTTATATCGAAGATGAAAAATTTCCTGGTTTCATCACCAAGCTGAGCAAAGATCGTTCCTTTTACACTATATTAGAAAAAGACTATAATATCCAACCTAAACGTGCCATTTATGAAATTGATGGCATCATTGCTCAGAATCAACATGCGGATCTTTTGAAATGTAACATTGGAGACCCATTGTTTTCCATCAATAAAATCAGTTATGACTTTGAAGATAAGCCAATTCATTATTCATCAACAATTGTCAGATGCGACAGAGCAACTTACGTCGTTCATACAGACAACTCCAACATGATGAACACAAAAACAAAATCAAGATAACACAAGAAAAGACTTTCCAAGGGAAAGTCACACGCCTAAATGACGTGCCCGGTTCGTTTCCAGTCGTCCGGTAACATTTCAATATCCACTCCATCTTTCTGAATCATTCGGTATCCCGATCCATTCAGTCTTTATCGATGGAGTTTTTATTGTATGCTTTTTATAAATACTTCAGAATTTCATCCATGATCTATGTACCTATCATCCAGTAAGATATCATAAACTTCTGGTTCTGATTATTTATCTCATTTAACCCACAAATCCCATGCCTCTTCGATTGATGACATAGGCTGCACAATAATGTACACTCAGTCCTTCTCCGAAACCAATTTCTTAATATATAAAAAAAACAGATGGTTTTGCATATCTGAATATGCATTGCCATCTGTTTTTGGGTTCCCAATCTGAAATTATGTATATTTGAAAGAGAGATTAAATGTTATTAGAGAATTCCAAGGCCACCCATAACCATTCCAAACAGAATGATTCCAATTAATAATGCGTTAGTATTCACTTTCTTCTGAATAAGCTTGTAAATACTCATAGTAAATACAAGTGGTAATAACTTAGGGAAGATAGTATTTAACATATCCTGCAAAACAAGAGATGTACCACCATCCTGGAACTGTAATGGTGTAGTAATGTTTACCATACCTGCAACCATTCCACCTACAACCGCAAGACCTACGATAGAAGCGAAATGCATGACACGATCCATAAAGCCTCCCTGATAGAGTTTAGCAAGGTATTTATTACCAGATTCATATCCAAGGAAAGTTGTATAATACGCAAACAGTAATGATGGAATTGCAAACAATACTACAGCCAAGATTGGACCTAACACACTTCCTTGCTGTGCAAAGGATAAACCGATACCAAATGTGATGATTCTTAAAGTTCCCTGGAAGAAACTGTCCCCAATACCTGCAAACGGTCCCATCAAACTTGTTTTAATCATAGAAATGGATTCTGTCTGGAAATCACCTTCTTCAGAATTGGCATTCTGCTCTTCCATAGAAGCACAAAGACCCATAATAAACGGTGTCATCTGAGGTGTACAGTTAAAGAATTCCATATGACGTCTGTACGCATCTTTTTTTCTTTCTTCATCATCTGCATATAATTTATCTAAGACCGGAGACATTCCGCACATGAATCCCATGTGCATCTGGCGTTCATAGTTCCAGGAACACATGATTGTCAAAGATCTTAAGAAAACTTTACGCAAATCTGCTTTTGTTAATTTCTTCTGTTCCATAATTATGCATTTGCTCCTTTTCCATAGAGTACCTTATCTAAGATGTATGCCAGAATGACAGCAAATAATGTTACGCCAACCAGATCCAATCCGGAGTAAGCAACAATCAGGAAGCCTAACATAAAGTAAGGGAACATCTTTTTAGACAACATAGTACTTAATAACATTGCAAATCCAAGTGCAGATAACAAGTTACCGGATACTGTCAAACCTTTTGTAATAACTTCAGGAATCGCATTCACAAAGTTACTTACTAAATCTGTTCCTAAATATACGGCTAAAAAGACAGGAATAAAGTATACTAAACAGTTGAAGATAAAGGACCACCATAAATGAATATGAACTGCCTTTTTACATTTACCTTCATCAATTGCCTTATCTGCAACATGTGAGAACTGTGCAATCACCATACGCATCAGTACACTCAGGAATTCACCTGCAACTGCTACAGGAATAGCAAGTGACAGAGCTTCTTCTGTAGTAGCACCCGAAAGGATAGCAAACGCAGTAGCAATGACACTTCCCAGTTGCATGTTTGGAGGACCAGCAGCACCAATAGCCACAAAGCCCATGGACATCAATTCTAATGAGGCGCCAAGGATAATTCCCTGTTTCATATCGCCTAAAACTAAGCCGGCCAATGTACTCAAAATAAGAGGTCTTCCGATATTCTGGCGTCCAATCAATCTGGAGTCAACAACCGCAACCACTGCGACCAAGCCTAATAATATAGCCTTAATTAGCATAATATTTCTCCTTAATTATGATATTATTATTCAAAATTTGCGCGTTCAATCGGTGAAGTAGGCACCATCTGGATAATGATCTTCTTACCCATGGAAATCAACTCTTTAGTTGAAGCAAGTTCCTCTTCATTCAAGAAGATAGCTTTACCATATGCCTTAGAACCATTCTTCTTTGCCACACCACCATAATTGATTTCTGTAACTTCTGGCAATTCTTTAACAAGCTGTACAGCTTCTTTAGGTCCTTTAACAATAATCATGATATTTTTATCTGCATTCTTTTCCACAACTTCCTTTACTTTAGAAAATGGAATGATGCTTAATTCACAATCTGCTGGTTTAGCAATGCTAAGAGCCATCATACTTATTGGATCATTAGGCACTTTATCATCTGCCACAATAATATAATTTGCTGACAGTTGTTTTGTCCAGGAAAAGATTACCTGACCATGCAGAAGACGATGGTCAACTCTAACTAATTTAATCATACATTACCTCCATCTAATAATTTGTTATAAAACACCATACTACGGGATGCATTTTCACAAATTTCTTCTATATTCAGTTCTTCCCAGGAAATGCCGTTTTTCTTCATAGTCATAAGTTCTAAAACAAATGGAAGATTGATACCCGCAATAAATTTTCTGGATGAATTGATAAATGGTAAAGATACATTTGCAGGTGATCCCCCAGGAAGATCCAACAGAACTACCAGATTTCTATCTTTATAGACTCCATCTATCATAGTTTTTATCTTCTCTGAAAAATCTTCCAGAGATTCAGCATTTTCAAAACTCAATGTCCCAAAATCATCATCATCGATATCCAGGATTAATTTCAGTGCACCTTCATAACCTTTACATAAACTACTATGCGTAATCATTAACACATCAAATGCATCTTTCATATTTCATACCATCCTTTTGTATTTCATCTAAAAGTGGAATACCCTCATGCAAAGAGGATATAATTTTCACTGTCTGCCGTTGCTGTATTTCGGTGGCCTGAATTAAATCCGGCACCATCACAACAGGAATTCCTGCAGACCACGCAGCCTGTACTCCTACAGCAGAATCTTCAAACACGAGAGCATTATCTTTGCAAACATTCATAGTATCAATCACATTCAGATACACATCCGGAGATGGCTTTGTATGTTTTACCTCATCCCCGCAGCATATATAATCAAAATACTGTATCAGATGTAATTTTCTTAAACGTTCCTCTGTCAAGACTCTACTGGTAGAAGTAGCTACTGCACACCGAATACCTGTCATTTTAATGTAGTCCAGAATTTCATAGACACCCGTTTTAACTTCCAACTGACTTTCCAGTCTTTTAAGGCCTGTTTGTCGTGCAGTATCAAGAAATTCCTGTGTAGAGCATTTTCCTTGTAAAACAGTATTAAGAAATTCTCTTACAGCAATTCCAGTCCGCCCAACTACATGCAAAAATGATTCCTGTGTCCATTCTGAAATCCCATAGGATTCAGCTACATCACACCAAACATCCTGCCAGACCCTTTCGGTATTCAATAATAAACCATCTACATCAAAAATGACAAGTTCCAGCGACATATTTTTTCCTCTTAGTATTCCATCTGCCACATGTAACGACGAACGTCTAAAGAATGTCCACGTTCAAATGCAATGGCTTCCACAAAGTGACGAATGACAACACCTGTAAGAATTGCAGCTACGTATTGTCTAGCTTCCTCAGCAACATTTGATAAATCAAGATCTTTCTGATCAAGAACTAACAAATCTTCTGTAAATTTCTTAGCAAAATTTTCAACACGTTCATCAAGGAACCTTGTCTTACCAATGCTCTTTACAAGCATAAATGGAACATCATAGTCTGTAACTTCAAATGGTCCATGGAAGAATTCACCAGAATGAATGCAACCGGAATTAATCCACTGCATTTCCATAAACCAACACATTGCTGTGGAATATACTTCACCATAGTTAATGCCACTACCAATTGTATAAATCATCTTTTTACGTTTATTATCTTTTGCCCACTGTTTAGCCTGAGCATCATACTGTTCTTTTGCTTTTGTAGATAACTCTGTTAACTTTTCCAACTCTTTAAAGCAAATATCCCATTTTGCATCAGCTGCAAGAACACCAAGTAGCTTGAATAGCAATCCGTAAAGAATACCTTTATTCTTATCAGAATCGCTGACATCTTTACCCCAGTCATAATGTACTGGATATTCTGCAGCTTCCCATAATGGAGAACCTTCTAAATTAGATAAACAAATTGTAATTGCGCCCTTAGATCTTGCAAGTTTTGTAGCAGCAACTGTTTCTGGAGTATTACCTGAATGTGAGCATGAAATAACCACTGATTTTTCGCATAGATTTTTAGGTGTATCATATACAAACTCATTTGCAGTGTATACATGTGATGGAACAGAAGACTCCTTATCAAATAAATACTGACCTGCCATTAGCACTGCCTGAGAACCACCGCAAGCCACGAAATAAACTTCGTTAACCTCCTTTCTGGAAGCTACTGCTTCAACAGCTGTTTTAATTTGTAATTCATGTAAGTTTTTCATATTTCCCTCCTGAATGATTGTATATCATTATGTGTCCTTACATAACCTATTATATTGATGGCGCATTATTTGTCAAGCGCTTTCATTTACTTTTTTTTGCTATATTAGCAATCAGCTAATCTAAAATCGTGTATGGATCGATGAAAAGTATATAGAAGATTATCAAGTGCCGGAATCTAATAACGAAAAGCATCCAAGAGGATTGTCGAAAACAAAGATATTAATCGTAGTAGCTATTGACTCCAATAAGAATATGGCAATGATCAATAATATGTGCAGTTGGTTGAAAAAATATATCTGGAGGTTTATAGGAATGGAAGTAGAAAACTTACAATCTTATTCAAATTGGTTTATATATCTGCAGAGATGTAAAGAGAGAAATACACAGATTATTTTACGCTCTCCAGTAACTCATAATAAAAAAGCTCCCATGTTACCATACTATTGTAATCAAATCATGTTATTCATTATTTTTGCCTCTTATACATATCTAGGCAATATTTGAAATAATATAGTATACTTAAATTAGAAAGGCAGGACATAACTATGAAAAAATTAGCTATCGCAATCACAAGTTTACTTTTAATGACTGGATGCTCTTCTACACCTACCATCACAAACACAAATAATATTAAGGAGCATATTCTAAAGGATAATGTAGCTTATGATTCATTCTCTTCATATAGTGATTCAGATACAATTATTCGTTTGCCAAATGGAGAATATATACATGGAACAAAAGAAGTGAATGGAAAATATTATGATAGTGATCAAGATTCAGGTGCCATTCAGGCTAAAAAAGCGAAATATTATGCTTTACTAGCTATGGATGTGAACAACTATTTAACTGAAAAATTTGAAGGATTCAATGATTCAGATGAAGTTTTCTATAATAAAGAAGGCAGCTTCACAAATGCATCTACAGTCATTGATGAAAATGGTAATGAAAAAGACTTGGCCAATAATCCTGACTATGAATCTATGACAATAAAAGAAGCAAAAGAAAAAGAATACAATCGTTTGATCCAAGAAGATGCTAAAGAAGAAAAGAAAAATCTATCTTCTCCAGTAAGCGAATTAAACGAATTATTGCCAAAAACAGATTCTATTTCAAGAACGGTTTTCAACAAAAAGAATAAGTATGCCATTCATTATTATGAAGTAGAAAAAAATGAGTATTTTGACTACATAAAGAAAATAAAGGAGAAAGGTTTTGATTCCATTGATCCAAATTCTCCAGAAGAATCTTTTTTAGGTGTCAACAACGATAATATATTAGTCAATATACACTATGATGCAACAAATAAAATTCTTGATTTAGACATCCGTAGACAATAAATTTAAATTGCTCAAACAACATGTAGTTGTCTGAGCTTTTTTAATACAAAGAAAAAAAAACTGGAATTTTCATCCAGCCTTTGACATTAGAATAATCCTACGATTTTACCATTTTCATCCACATCCATGTCTAATGCACTTGGATGTTTTGGAAGTCCTGGCATCGTTAATACTTTACCTGTTAGAGCAACAATGAAGCCAGCACCTAAGCTTGGGCGTAATTCACGAACTGTAATTCTAAATCCTGTAGGACGACCCATTACTTTACCATCATCGGATAATGACATTTGTGTTTTAGCCATACAGATTGGTAATTTATCCCATCCTAATTCATTGAACTTCGCAATTTGTGCTTGTGCCTCTTCTGTAAAGTCAACACCATCTGCACCATATACTTTTTTGGCAATGGTTTCTACTTTTTCTTCAATCGTCTTATCTAAATCATATAAAGGAGCATAGTTATTCTCTTGATCACATAACGCAACTACTTTGTTCGCTAAATCAATAGCGCCTTCTCCACCTTTTGCCCATACTTGAGATAATGACATTGGGTGGTTGTTTTCTTCACACCATTTTTCTAATGCAGCTACTTCAGCCGGTGTATCTGTCGCAAATTCATTGATCGCAACAATGTATGGTAAACCAAATTGTTGTACAGTATCAATATGTTTTGCCAAGTTTTCACATCCTGCAAGCATAGACTCTACATTTTCTTCTTTTAAATCTTCTAAGGCAATTCCACCATGCTGTTTTAATGCACGAATTGTTGCAACAATCACAACCGCATTTGGTTTAAGATTTGCCAATCGACATTTGATATCCAAGAATTTTTCAGCTCCTAGATCTGCACCAAATCCAGCTTCTGTAACTGTATAATCTGCAAGTTCTAGACATGCCTTTGTGGCAATAACAGAGTTACATCCATGCGCAATATTCGCAAATGGACCACCATGAATCAATACTGGATTGTGTTCAAGTGTTTGAACAACATTAGGCAATACAGCATCTTTCATAACCATAGCCAATGCGCCTTCAATACCTAAATCATGTACATATACAGGCTTGTCATCATAAGTGTATGCCACAAGCATTTTTCCAAATCTTTTCTTTAAATCCATTAAATCATCTGCCAAACATAAAGCTGCCATGATTTCACTTGCGACAGTAATATTAAATCCGTCTTTACGTTCAACTCCATTGGCTTTTGCACCACAACCAATTGTGATATTACGCAAAGTACGATCATTCATATCTAAACAACGTTTGAATGTTACTTTTTCAGGATCAATATTCAATTCATTTCCTTGATGAATCGCATTATCTAGACATGCACTTACTAAGTTATTGGCAGTCGTAATCGCATGCATATCTCCCGTAAAGTGAAGGTTGATATCTTCCATTGGTACGACTTGGGCATAGCCACCACCTGTAGCTCCACCTTTTAATCCAAACACTGGACCTAAACTAGGTTCACGTAAAGCCATCATCGTTTTCTTACCTAAACGATTTAAGGCATCTCCCAAACCAACTGTTGTCGTACTCTTTCCTTCTCCAGCTTTAGTAGGATTAATAGCTGTGACTAATACTAATTTTCCATGAGGATTATTTTCAATGGATTTTAAATAATCAAAAGACAATTTAGCTTTATATTTTCCATAATGTTCCAAGCTATCTGCAGGAATTCCAATTTTTGCGGCAACCTTTTCAATTGGTTCCATGACGCATTCTTGTGCAATTTCTAAATCTGTTTTAGCCATTTTACATATCCTTCTTTCCAATATCATTTCTGTGAAATAAATCTTTACATTGAATCTTTTCTAATTCTTTATATGTATGATCAAATGCAGTCTGTAAGTCATCTTCTAGAGTAACGACCATTAAAACACGTCCACCATCTGTGACTAATCCTTCATCTGTCATTTTTGTTCCCATGTGAAAAACCAATCCGTCTACATCATCAACACCTGTAATCAAAGATCCTTTTGTAGAGCTTGCAGGATAGTTTGTACTTGCGAGTACAACACCGTGACTTACTTTATCTGTCCATTTTAATTCAACTGGTTTATTATCCATTAAATCTAAAATAGCTTGTACAAAATCACTTTCTAAACGTGGCAAAATAACTTCGGCTTCTGGATCTCCAAAGCGCGCATTGAATTCAATTGTTTTAATACCTTTTTCTGTCAACATCAATCCACCATATAAGAATCCAGTAAATGGTACACCCTCTTTAACCATGGCACTTGCCATTGGTTTCATAATCTCATTCATGGCTTCATCGATAATCTCAGAAGTAATCTTTTTAACTGGACTATAAGATCCCATACCACCTGTATTAGGACCTTTATCTCCATCAAATACACACTTGTGATCTTGAGCTACTTCTAAGGGTACTACCGTTTCATTGTGTACTAAACAGATTAAAGAAAATTCAAATCCAAATAAACATTCTTCAATCACAACCGAATTATTTTCAATCGCAAAGGCAATATCTAATGCTTCTTTAGCCTGTTCTAATGTAGAAGCTACCGTAACACCTTTTCCAGCTTTTAAACCATCTTCCTTGATAACGATAGGAGCCCCTTGTTCTTGTACGTATGCCCATGCAGATTCTAAATCATAGAATGTTTTATAAGCTGCCGTTGGAATATTATATTTTGCCATGATTTTCTTGGCAAAATCCTTACTTGATTCGACTTGAGTCGCCTTCTTATCTGGCCCAAAAATTTTTAGGCCTTCTTTTTTAAACGCATCTACAACACCTAGAGCTAAAGTGGCCTCAGGACCTACGATGGTTAAATCTACATTTCTTTCTTTTGCCAAAGCAACAAGACCTTCTACATCATTGTCTTTCACATCGACACATTCTCCAATTTTTGCCATTCCAGGGTTGCCTGGTGCACAAATCAACTCATCACATAAAGCTGAACGTTTACATGCATACGCAAGTGCGTGTTCACGTCCGCCCTTACCGATAACTAGTATTTTCATTGCGTTTTAATCTCCTTTTTCTTTACCTTTCAATCATAACAGAAAAAAGACCATAATGGGTCTTTATTCACAAATTTTTAACAGAAAAAGGGTAGAAACAGACTTTCCACCCTCCATTTGTTAAACTTTTAAGAATTGTGCTATATCTAGCACGAAAATTGTGGCTCCACCAACAGTAACTTCCACAGGAAAACTTGCATAACGGCCAATATCATAACTAGCTGTACTAGGTACAATTTCCGTTCGCTTACTTGAATATTCCTTGATGATATCAATAGCTGCTTCCACTTTTTCGTCTTCACAACCAATAATCAACGTTGTATTGCCTGCGCGAAGGAATCCACCAGTCGTTGCTAATTTAGTAACAGAAAAACCATTTTTATTTAGTGCATTACTTGCCACTGGACTATCGTCATTTGATAAAATTGCTAGGATAAGTTTCATAGTGCTTCCCCCACCTTTCTAAGGTTATTATATAAGAATTTATGCGCAACTACAACAAGAAAAAAGAACCATAATCTTTAGAACAATCCACACTATTTCATGTATAATAAGAATTAAGTTTAGTGGGGTTGTATATGTTAATAAAGAAACATTCAAATCTTTTGGAGATCCAATATGATCGATAAAAGAAAAAAAGACAAATTTGGAAATGGATTGATCGCATTTCTATTTATATGTATTATTTTCTTATTGTGTTATGCTTTTAAAAATCCAATTTTATTATATTCATCCAATCCAGAAGTAGAGATCAATCATGAATATGATCCAAAGGATAATATTCAACAAGTTTTTTTCCATTTAGATTCAGATGTAAAAATTTCAGGAGATATCAATACAAATAAAATTGGAAATTATGAAATCACATATCAATTAAAGAATTATAAGAAAACATGTAAAGTATCTGTAAAGGATACAAAAGCACCTGATTTAAAACTTAAAGCATATAAGGCAGATATGAAAGAGGATGTTAAGCCTGAATCCTTTGTCGAAAGTATTAAGGACGATTCTAAAGTATCATTATCCTTTAAGAAAAAACCTACAAAGGATAAAGAACAAACGATAACCATCATCGCAAAAGATGAACATGGAAATAAAGCCATGAAAGAGACAACTCTAACGTTGGTCAAAGATATTGAAAAACCAATTATTCATACAGATACTATTTCTGTTTATGTAGGTTCAAAGCCAAACTACAAATCCTATATTGAGGTAACAGACAATTTGGATTCTAAGCCAAAAATCAAGATTGATTCTTCAAAAGTAAAGACCAAAAAAACAGGTACTTATAAATTGTTAGTAACTGCTACAGATCGTTCGGGTAATAAAGCTAAGGCTAACATAAAAGTAACTGTTGAAGAACCAAGTAAAGTTGTATATATGACATTTGATGATGGTCCTAGTGAAAATACAGATAAAATATTGAAGATCTTAAAGAAATATGATGCGAAAGCTACTTTCTTTGTGACGGGAAACAATCAAAAATATAACAGTTCTATCAAAAAGGCTGCAGATCAAGGCAACACAATTGCACTTCATACTTATACACATGATTATGCGAATGTTTATTCTTCTACCACTGCTTATTTTGAAGATTTACAAAAAGTGAGTGACATGGTCAAACAAATCACAGGTAAAGCACCAAAATATATTCGTTTCCCTGGTGGTTCAAGCAATACAATTTCAGCACAATATTCGCAAGGAATCATGTCTGCACTCGACAATATGGTGCATGAAAAAGGATATGAATATTTTGATTGGAACTGCTCAAGTGGAGATGCTGCATCCAATACCGTGCCAGCACAAGATATTGTGCGCAATGCGACAAGTTGCGATTACGAACAAATCATGATTTTGTTCCACGATTCAAGTCCAAAAACAACAACGGTTGAAGCATTACCAGAAATCATTAAAAGCTATAAAGAAAGAGGATATGTCTTTAAAGGAATCTGCGATGATACGCCAATCTTCCATCATGGAGTCAATAACTAAGTCAGCAAATTGCTGGCTTTTTTTTGTATCTGCAGAAAAAAATCGAAGGAATTAACCTTCGATTACTGCTTTGTAGTACTTTAACAAATCTTGCATCAATTTGATGCTTTCTTCTACCTGATTTTCATTCATCACTGCAACTTTTGTATAGTTATGTAATAAAATAGGTCTAGAAACATTATATGTTTCAGCTAAATGATTGACCCAATCTTGTGCTTCTAAGCCTTGCTGTTTTGTGATAACACCTTCTGATACAATTACACCTTTTACACCTGCAAGAGATACGGGTACACTCCATTTAACTAGTCCTGCATGACATGCATACTTTTGTGGTTCGTTCGATTTTAAAGCTCCTGTATAATTTTCAAAAGTACATTCATCACATTGACGTAATGCAGATGAACTTGTTTTTAAACATTTACAAAAGAAGTTTTTCTCCTTTGCACTACTAATCTCTGTTTCGTCTTGCACAAAATAGCATCTTAATCCGGTAATATGGTAATACGCGTCCATTACCTTTTTGATTGCTTCTTTAGGCAACATAAATAACACCTCAAATCCTTTTCTTATCTTAATTAAATCACTTTCAATGATTGATTTCAAGGCTTTTGTAAGCCTTTTCAACTATGTTTTTGCATATTAAAACCAGATGTTATCATCTGGTCATATTAAATTCCTTTTATTGTATGAAATGCATGCTGCGCTGCAATGGCACCATCATTACAAGCGGTAACAACCTGCCTTAATTCTTTATCAATGACATCTCCAGCCGCATAAATTCCTGGTATCTTTGTTTGACAATTCGCATCTACCAAAACATATCCACGCTCATTTAATACGCCTAAATCTTGTACACAATCCGTATTTGGATCTTGTCCAACATAAGGGAAAATACCCGAACATTCAATAACTTGTTTTTCATGAGTATCCACATTTTCTAATTCAATACCCGATACTTTTCCTTCCGAACTTAAAATTTGAACAGGAATATGCTTCTTGATGACATGAATCTTCTCATTTTCTTCAATCTGACTTTGAATATGTTCTTCCGCTCTAAATACATCTCTTCGAATCACAATCGTTACACTTCGTGCAAGCCCTGCAAGATAAATCGATTCTTCTAATGCCGAGTTTCCTCCGCCAATCACGACAACATCTTTATCTCTAAAAAATGCCCCGTCACAAACGGCACAGAAAGAAACACCATGTCCAAGATTTTCTTTTTCTCCAGGTATATTTAACAATCGTTCTTTTGTACCTGTGGCAAGTATTATGGCTTTACCATTCACAACACTTCCATCGCTTAAATATACATCTTTATTTTCATCAATCTTATTTACTTCGCCATACGCATATTCAGCTTGAAAAGAAGTGGCTTGCTCAAACATATCCATCGCAAGCTGCGTTCCTTCTATTTCTTTAACACCTGGATAATTACTGATTTTATTTGTTTTAATCAACTTTCCTCCCGGCGCTCCATTTTCTAAAATTAATGTTTTTAGTCCGGCTCTCGAACCATAAAGTGCTGCACTTAAGCCTGCTGGCCCAGCACCTATTATCACCAAATCGTATTGTCGCTCCATATGTGATCCTCCTTACATAATGGTATTAACTGCATCAAATCATCGATAACTTTACATGGCTTTGCTTGTTTCAAGGCTTCACGTTGTTTTTCATCGACACTAAATCCTACAGAATAGGCAGCCATATTCTTTGCGGCTACAATATCCGCAACATTGTCACCAACATAAATACAATCATCATGACTAGTATGTAATAAGTTACACGCTTCAATCAAGCCAGATGCACTTGGTTTAGGTTCTGGTAAATTTTCTTTTCCCAACACAACATCAAAATACACATCTAATCCCGATTGTTTTAATCCTCTTTTTACGACTTCAATACGCTTATTTGAAACAACTGCACATTGTATATTTTCTTTTTTCAATCCTTCAAGCATCTCTTTAGCATGAGGAATTTCTTTTAATAATTCTTTATGAAGCGATTTATTGATGATTTGATAACGATCAATGATACTTTGAACTTGATCTTCTGGAAAATACTTTGAAAAAGTAACTTCAAGTGTGGGTCCAAAAAATGTATACAATTCTTCATTTGACAATTCATAATCTGGTTTAAGTTCTTTAAATACTCTTCTAAATGTTTCAAAAACCAATTGTTGTGAATCAATCAATGTCCCATCTAAATCAAACAACACAACAGGCTTTTTCTTCCAATGAAAGGTTTTATGAAATACACCCATTAAGCCAAGACAACCAACAACCATTAAAGCTAAAGATACAAGTTGAGCTGTACGAAGGCCCAATACCATTAAAGAATCTGTTCGCATTCCTTCAATCACAAAACGTGTAATGCCATACCAAACCATATACATAAATCCGCAGTCACCGCGTCTTTTATACCAATACTTACGGAAAATAAAGGTAATAAACAAGAATCCTAATAGATTACATACACTTTCAAATAAGAAAGTAGGCATACGGTATGCCCCATCAATAAACATTTGATTTTTAATAAATGCTGGATAATGCGCAAAGAAGCTCTCAGGTACAATGCCACCATAGGCTTCTTGATTCATAAAGTTTCCCCAACGACCAAATGCTTGTGCAAGTAAAACGGTTGGCATGATTAAATCAAACATTCTTAAAAATGAAATTTTTCGTCTTCTGAAAAAGAACAAACTAAATATGAAACCTGCAATCAATCCTCCATGTATGGCCAAACCACCGTTCCAAATGGCAACGATTTCATTCATATGTTGAGAATAATATTGCCATTCAAAAATAACATACCATGCTCTTGCACCTAGAATCCCTATAAATAACATAGGAACAACATAATCATCTAGAACTTCTGGTGCGTACCCCCATTTTTTCATGGTTCTTTGGCATAGTAAATAGGCGCACAATGCGCCTGTTAAAATTAAAACGGCATACCATGCAATTTCAAAAGATCCAAAAGAAACAAAAATTTTAGTGCTCGGAAACAGATGCATCGAATTCCTCCTTCTTATTTTCGGATATTTGCGATAGTACTCGCTCTTCAAATTCTTTAGCTGAATCTAAGCCATCTTTCAACAATAAGAAGTTTGTCACAGCCGTTTCAATAACAGATGACATTGGTCGTCCTTGAGAAACTGGAATTGTCATCTTTAAAATTTTGATTCCTAGAATTTCATTATATTCCTTTTCTTCAATTCCAACACGATCATATTCATAAGAATCATTAAATGGTTCTAAATCGATTTGAAATTCAATTTGTGTTTCATGGGTAACAGCTCCTACTCCATACATACGAGAAACATTGATAATTCCAACACCTCTAAGTTCCATAAAACCTTCAAGCATTGGTGTTGTTCTACCAACTAAATCATCATGAATTTTGTAACAATCAATACGGTCATCTCCAACTAATTGGTGCCCACGCTTAATCAGTTCTAGCGCAATTTCACTTTTTCCCATTCCACTTTTACCAGTAATCAATACACCAACACCAAATACCCGTACTAATTCTCCATGAATAACTACAGATTCTGCTAGACATTCATCTAAGTAGTTCGTAATACTTACGATTGCGTGAGAAGTTTGATGTTCTGTTTTAAATACTGGAAAATTTTTACGCTTTGCGATCTCTTTTAAAACAGGTGGACACTCATGGCCATGTGCAATCACAATACATGGTGTATTATCTCCTGTTAAAAATTCAAAGGAACGACGTTGTGAAATTTCATCCATTTGTTCTTCAATATAACCAATTTCTTTATCTCCTAATACTACAAGTCTTTTTGTTTGAGTATCCGGAAAATATCCAGCCAACTCTAATCCCGGACGATTTGTATCAGCCAAAGTTAATGGACGATTTAATGAATTTGAATCTCCAGTCACAATTGTCCACATGAATTTTTTTGCTAAATCACGAACAATTACTTTTTCCATGGTCTTCTCCTTTTTCTAATAATGGTTTTAAATATTGGCCTGTATAGCTTTCTTTGCATTCGGCGATCTTTTCAGGTGTTCCCGTACAAATAATAGTACCTCCACCTTGACCTCCTTCAGGCCCCATATCTATAATTTGATCTGCACATTTGATTACATCCAAGTTATGTTCAATAACTAATACTGTATCTCCATGTTCGACTAAACGCTGTAAAACTTCAATCAATTTTTTTACATCATCACTATGCAATCCAGTTGTAGGTTCATCAAGCACAAATAACGTTTTACCTGTAGCCTTCTTTTGAAGTTCACTCGCTAGTTTTACACGTTGTGCCTCGCCCCCTGATAAAGTCGTTGCACTCTGACCTAATTTTATATAAGAAAGTCCTACATCATTTAGAGTTTGTAATTTATGTTTGATTTTTGAAACATTGCTAAAGAATTCCAATGCCTCTTCAACCGTCATATCCAATACATCCGCAATTGTTTTACCTTTATAATGAACTTGTAATGTTTCTTCATTATATCGTTTTCCGCCACATTGATCACAAGGTACATAAACATCTGGTAAAAAATGCATGGAAATACGCAGAATTCCATCGCCTTGACATGCTTCACATCGTCCACCTTTCACATTGAATGAAAAACGACCCTTGTCATATCCAAGCATTTTCGCCTCTTTTGTCTGCGCAAACAAGTCACGAATATCATCAAAAACACCGGTATAAGTAGCTGGATTTGAACGTGGTGTTCTACCAATTGGATCTTGTCCAATTTCTACAACTTTATCAATATTTTCAATACCTTGAATTTCTTTACATGCACCCGGTTTGATTCTTAAACGACCTAGGGCATGTTGTAACCCATGTGTTAAAACTTCTGTAACTAATGAAGATTTTCCACTTCCAGAAACCCCTGTGACAACCGTAAATGTTCCTAACTTAATCGTTACATTTACATTTTTTAAGTTGTTCTGGCTAGCTCTTACTACTTTTAATTTCTTTCCATTCCCCTTACGACGTGTCATAGGTACTTCAATTCTTTTACGTCCACTTAAATAAGCTCCCGTAATCGAATTTTCATTCTGCATAATTTCTTCTGGTGTTCCAGCCGCAACAATTTGACCACCATGAACACCGGCACCAGGACCAACATCTACAATATAATCACTTGCACGCATTGTATCTTCATCGTGTTCTACGACAATCAAAGTATTTCCTAAATCTCGCATATCTTTTAAAGCACCAATCAAACGATCATTATCTCTTTGATGTAATCCAATACTAGGTTCATCTAAAACATACATAACCCCAGTTAAACGTGATCCAATCTGTGTTGCCAAGCGAATACGTTGCGCTTCCCCTCCAGATAGAGTAGATGCTAAACGATCCAGTGTTAAATAACTTAGCCCGACATGATTTAAGAATGAAAGGCGATTTTTAATTTCTTTAATGACCAATTCTGCAATCTTAGCTTGTGTTGGTGTTAATTCTAATTCATTCATAAACTGAATGGCTTCTTGAATACTCATTTGTGTCCATTCATAAATATTTTTTCCACCAACAAGTACAGATAGAGCTTGTTTATTTAAACGTGCCCCATGACATTTTGGACATTGAGCATCTGCCAAAAATGATCCATACCATTCACGAGACATAGTTGAAGTTGTTTCCATATATCTTCTTTCAATCATAGGACAAACACCTTCAATATATTCAAACTTTGTTGAAACCGTACCAGAACGAGAATTCAATTGATATGCGATTGGCACGTCTGAACCATATAATAAATAATTTAATTTCTTTTTAGGTAAATCCTTGATGGGTGTGTCCATATCAATCTCATAATATTTAATTAAAGCATGAATTCGTTGCCACTCAAGATTTTCTGTATTCACAATATTTTTGTAATAATGAATACCGCCTTGCGCAATTGATTTTGTATCATCTGGAATTAATAAAGACAAATCTACCTTTTGGGTAATACCTAAACCTTTACATTCTGGACATGCTCCAAATGGTGCATTGAATGAAAATAATTTTGGTTCTAATTTAGGTACGGAAAAGCCACAAATTTTACATGCATAATTGCTAGAAAATAAGGTTTCTGATTCATTTGTTAATAAAATAGCCAAACCATCACTTAATTTTAATGCGGTTTCTAACGAATCATGAAAACGTGAACGATCATCACTTTTTACAATTCGATCCACTACAACATCGATCGTATGTTTTTTGTTTTTATCTAAAGGCTCAAGTTCTTCAAGATATTTGATTTCGCCATCAATACGGACACGGATATATCCTTCTTTCATTAACTTTTCTATTAAATCCTTATGAGTGCCTTTTTTTCCTTGTATAACAGGACTTAAAATAGTACATCTAGTTTTATCAGGCAATTCCATGATTTTATCAATCATTTCCTTAATTGTATTTCCAGTAATCGGAATGTGGTGGTCAGGACAATAAGGGACTCCTATACGTGCATATAATAGACGTAAATAATCATAAATCTCTGTAACGGTACCTACAGTAGATCGTGGGTTGTTAGATGTTGTTTTTTGATCAATCGCGATGGCTGGTGATAATCCATCAATTTGGTCAACATCAGGTTTTTCACTATTTCCTAAAAACTGCCTTGCATAAGCAGATAAGGATTCCATATATCGACGTTGTCCTTCTGCATATATTGTATCAAAAGCTAAAGAAGTTTTTCCACTTCCTGAAACACCAGTCATGATGATTAATTTATCTTTTGGTATTTTTAAACTTATATTTTTAAGGTTGTTTTCACGAGCACCTTGTATTGTTATATACTTTTGGTCCATAATAAACCTCCTATGCACACTATTATACCATAAACATTTGTTCATTATTTGTGAAATAATATGCAAGAAAAAAGGCAAAAAAAAAGGACCCGGCAGCTAGCTATCTTCGCAGGGGCAAGCCCAACTATTGTCGCCGTGAAAGTGCTTAACTTCT
>ENA-OQIE01000565-OQIE01000565.1-human-gut-metagenome-genome-assembly--contig:-NODE-565-length-23622-cov-9.281079_pt1 | contig 23622 bp, 18 predicted proteins | sample MGYA00242569_ERZ504731 | MGnify/ENA primary metagenome ERZ504731 (study PRJEB26092, sample SAMD00036208) | human gut metagenome | host: Homo sapiens | study: EMG produced TPA metagenomics assembly of...
TAAACACTCATAGGGTTTTCAACCCTACAATTTTTGAAGCCAACTTTTAGTCGACCCTATCTAATTGCGGATTACCGAAAAGATGTACTCTTCCCTTACTAGGTTTAATAGTAAACGGAAAGCTTGATTTATTCAAGTGAAAAACACGATTTCTAACCAATTCTTTTTAAATAAATCTACATTTGTTAATATGCATGAACATATATTAAAATAAGCATATAAATAATATAACCAGTATGCTAACCAGAGTTATATTTAGATAAACTCATCTAATCCAAAGCCATGATTGTATCTACAAATAATTTCTTAGTAAAATAGCCATTATTTATTAAATATTGTACATGTTTTAGATTCGAAACCATCTGATTATAATTATCTTCTGTACAATTTTGAATCATCTCATTAGCCTCTTCTAGACTTGAGACTACAAATCCAATTCCTTTTTCTTTCACAAAATCTGCATTTGATAAATAATCAGGAACTATAACTGGAATACCTGCTGATAAATAGGAAGCTAACTTATACGAACAATTCATCTTATAATATACTTTTTCATCTTTTGGATCTTCTTGATTACCCCAAACCAATCCAAAACCACCCTTAGATAATTCCAGTAACAATTCTGTTTTATTTAACCATCCACCAAAATGCACTTTAGAATAATCATAATCTGAATTATGATTACCAAAGGCATGAAGAGGTGTATCATATTGCCAATTCTGGAAAAAAGGAAATCTTGAAACATCCCCTAAAAAATAGAGTTTTCTTTCAAAAGAAGGTGTGTGTAAATCCATATGCACATTAAAATCCCACATCTTCTGTACTACATATTTCTTAACAGTTAACCCTTCTTCTACAAGTCTTTGATACATTCTTTCAGAAGGAACAATGACCAATTCTGCTTTATTGTACATATCAATAAAATAAGGCATTAAAAAATAATTATTTTCAAATTGAATTGGAGGAACATCCTGAATAAAAAATACTACTTTTCCTCCATACGCCTTAATTCTATCAACTAAACCATTATCCCAATCCACTATATTCCATGTAGGTGATTGAAAAATAACGACATCTCCAGGCGTAACTCTAGCTATTATCCCATCATATCGCGAAGATAATTCATTTTTTGGTTCTTTATCGTAAGAATATACAAACAAACCAATTTCGCTATCGCATAAATCTTTTAAAATATCCACCACTTCATGTTGCGATAATTGAACCACGCTTCTTGGGCTAAACCCATAAACATTTGTCACATGTATTCTCATAAACATCCTCCGATTTTCTAACTATAATACATATCCACCTTGTACATACGAAAGTAAACATCTAACATCAAAGAAATCAACATTATAATCCAATCCTATTGATTCCAAATTTTGAAATGCTTTTCCACCATCTATTACCGTATCTACGATGATAGTAAATAAATGTCCCTCATTTGTGTCTATTATATTCTTAACAGCTTCAAAATCTTCTGCCACATGAATCGTATGAAACAAAGGTTTTACTTGATTAATTAAACGAATATTACTTCCATAATATATATTTATATTGTTCACATCTGAAACACGTGTAAATAGTTTCTCAAAAATTTCTATTTGAAAATCCACCTTATAAATTGAACGATTCAAAAAATCAAATGGGTCATTGGACCAAGGCGTATTCAACAATGTTTTATAATACAAATAATCCATTTCTGTCTGACTATTTACAGTACATAATGTTCCAACATAATGATACACCTTATTTTTTAATTCTCTTTCATCCGCATGACGTATACTTTCCGCAAAATAATTCCAATTCTCATCAATCAACAAAGTATCATCTTTGTAAATCACATTCAACGCATCTTGATCCGGTAAATCTGATTCTGGATGTTCTTTCAAATATTCAATTGTTTGCGTATGCAAATCGCCTTTTTTTCGAATATTTTCTAAGTTCATATATAAAACACCCGAATTAAAATATTTAGATTTTTCAATCACTTTACCTCTAGTGGGATATGTCCAAATATAGCCTTTTTTCACATTCAAATCCGGCACGGCAGCCAAACAATAATCATTAATATCTATATCCCATAATTCTTGAATATCTCTATTGAACAATAAATCGGCATCTAAATAAATAATTCGATTCAAATCACTAAGAATTTTTGGCAACATTACTCTAAACATAGCTCCAACCGTATAATTTCCCATTTGAGCATTATATTCTTCAAACAAATCATCTGATAACGAATAAAACTTAATACGATCATCAAACTTTTCAACAATCTCAATCAATTTAATTTTATTCACATTACTCAAAGTAGAATCATGTAGTATATGGAAACAAACCTTTGAATTTGTATGTTCCAATATAGACTGAATTGTCACGCCAACCCAAGACGTATAATCCCCTGTTTTATCATACAAGCCAAATCCCACTTGTATTTCATTTTCAATGACACGATTACGCATACAAAGTAATGTATTCTCAACAAAGCATAAACGCTCAATAGCATCCATCAAACACTTCTTTGTATGACCATAATTTGAATCTAAAAATACACTACAAAAACCACGATTCTTAAGAAAATGGTAATTCACATTTTTATTTACAATGATAGAATCTGCTTTTTTTAAAAGATTTAAATAACTAGAATCCAAACACTCACCATGCATATAAATAATTAATTTTGTACGATACGCCAAGATTTTTGCCAACAATAAACTATCATATTTATACCCATTTGATGTTGGTAACTGTAATACAACTATATCACCAAATCCCAAAGCCGAAATTATTCCATCCAAGCGCTTTGACAATTCTACATCACTATCACTATCAACAGGATATGTATAGATTCCCATTTCATAGGCCCCTAATTCAATACCAACCTTAGAAATTTTTGTCTGAGCATCCAACAATTCTTTAGAAGCATTAAATCCATTAATATTAGATATGTGTAACTTCATAATAACCCCCTACATAAAACCACCATCATTAACCGAAAAGAATCTCGCGACGACAAAGAAATCTTTTCCATTTTTAAAGCCTAGCTCTTCTAAATTTTGTATTGCCCTACAATCATCTGATTCCCAATTGACAAAAATAATGATTGGATCCTTTTCATCCTTCAATACAAATAAATCTTTACATGGTAAAATATCAGATTCCATATTTTTCGCATATTCTAATACTCGATAATCTCCACCTTTTAAATGAATTCTCTGATAAAGTGTTTTTAAAAGCTCATTCTCTTCTCCATAAAAAATATGTTTAACGTCTGGATTACTTAACAATTGAAGCATATTTTGATACTGATACACTCTATCATTCATTCTATCAAAGCATTGTTCAAATTGATGATTCATTTCATAATCTATCCATGGAGTTCTGCAAATTGTTCTAAAATACTCTAAATCAATTTGACTATGCGAATATAGCATTAGCAAAGCAGCCGCATAATGAAAAATAGCTTTATCTAACTTTTCAACATTATCTTTTCTATGCATAAAAACAAATTGATTCCAACTACCATCCAAATATAAAACTTTATTATGAAATATAACATTTAAAGCATCTTGATCGGGTAATCCAGCTTCTGGATTTTCAACCAGAAAATCCACAACTAATTTTTTTAAATTTCCAAATTCACGAAGCTTTTTAAGATTCATATAAAGTACACCAGCATTAAAATAAGATTCTTTTTTTATTCCAGAATATTTATTTAAGATCTTAGGATAATTATGGATATCCACACCTTCATCTGCAACTCCAGCTAAACAATATTCACATATATCAACATCCCATAATTCTTTTATATCTCGATTCACAAATAAATCGGCGTCCAAGTAAATAATGCGATTTAAATTCGGCAACAATTCCGGTAACGAACACCTAAACATTGTCCCAATTGTAAAACGACTCATCTGATTTTTTACGACAGAAAAATCATTCTCATCTATTTTATGAAATTCAATTATTGAAGATCCACTTCGCGCCACCTTTTCTAACTTATACTTATTATCAATGCTTAAAGTCTCATCATGCAAAATATGGAAACAAATTCTAGAATCCGTATGCTCAAGTATAGACTGCATTACAGTACCAACCCAAACACTATAATGACCATCCTTATCATGTAGTCCAAATCCTATATGAATGATGTCCTCATCCTGTTCATTTAATACAGATTCTTCTAATTGATCTTGTGCATCTATTAAATACTTCTTGATATAAAAATCTGAAGATAAAATATTTGATGAATTTGAAATCATTGAAAATTCGTAGTTAATATTCTTCTTATAGAAAACATTGGAATAATTATGTTCCTTTAAATAAGCATGTACCTCATTATTTGTAGGCATGATCAAATCAACAGCATTTAATACATACTCATATTCAATTGTTTGATGTAAAAGAATACAAACCTTTGTATTATAAGCCTTAATTTTATTGATAAGTAAATTATCATAATGTTCACCATTACCAGTAGGCAATTGTACAAACACCAAATCATTAAATTGAAGGGATGAAATGATTCCATCTATTCTTTTCAACAATTCATTCTCCGTATCTGTACTCACATCAAAATTAAAGATGCCCATCTCTTTAAATCCCAACGCATGAGCTGCATCCGCATAAAGATTTTGTTTCTTTCTTAAATTTTGATCATGTATAACCCCATAAATATTCGTTATATGTACATTCATTACCCTTTTATCCCTCTATAAAAAATGGACATGTCCTCAACACATCCATTCTATCACACTATTCAATTAAGGTGACTCCCACTTTCCAGATCTGATTCAAGAAACTAAGATTCAACGTAGCCAAACGATTATGCTTATCATACTTCACAATATAATCATCCATATTTTTTAGTGGACCTTGAGTCACATGAATCTTATTATTCACTAATTCACCATACGACATTCTTAGAACCTTTTCATCATCCAACAACATATTCAAAATACGAATTTCCTCATCCGTTAAAGCTGAAACTTCCTCTTCATATTTCAATTCATGAATAAAAACACTTTGTAAAGGAAACTTTTTAAAGATCGCATCCACTTCAACCTGAGAAAGTTTACTCACCACAAATACATACCCACCAAATAAAGCTCTTTGTTGAATCTGTTTTGAAACTCTATGATAAAATTCCATCTTCGGACTAAAAGCGTAAATACCATCATTCTCATTCAAATATTTACATACCTCTTCTTCCTTAGAACGAATGGTCAATAACACATACCAATGTTCATTATTCATACGTAAAACCCTTTCAATACATACAAAAATTATAAAATGGTTAATTCATTGTGTCAAATCCATTAAAAAGGCAAATCAATCTCTGGTTCTTCCTCCTCTTTATCCACTTCTTCTTCAAAAGTCGGTAAGTTATCTAAATCCAATTCATCCAATCTATTGTAATCAAAAAAAGGCTCTTCCATGATTGGATCCCAATTCATACAATAGCTATACACATAATTTACTTGTGCATCCGTTAAACCACTTAGTAATTCATCAAACTCTTCTTCCTCACGCAATTGGTACAACCACTGTAAATCATACGCACTATGACCTGCATCTACCCACATATGAAGTCTTTCCTTCTCTTTCTTTGTGAGTTTATTTTCTTTTTCAAATTTTCTTAATTCATTCTTACGAATTCTATATTTACTCTTCTTTTTCATACACCAAAAAAATAAGGGTACACATACGCATACCCTAATATCTTTTATAAGCTTTTCAATTCTTCTGTAATCGCATTGATTGCTTCATCAACCTTGGAAGCATCCTTACCACCGGCTTGAGCCATATCTGGCTTTCCACCACCATTACCAGAACAGATTTGAGCCGCTTTCTTAACCAATTGACCCGCATGTACACCAGCCTTTACAGCCTCTTTACCTGCACCAGACACAAAGACAACCTTTTCACCATTTGTATTCACAAAGAATACAACCATCTTGTCATCATTAGCCTTTAAGTTAGAAACAATATCCTTTAATGCACCTGCATCCATGCCAGAAACAGATTTGATCAATACATTGACTTTACCAAAGTCTTTCGCTTCTGTAGCCCACTCTTTAGACTTCAAAGTAAAGATTTGATTTTTCAAATTATCAATTTCCTTTTGCATATCACGCATCGTCTTATAAGCAGCCTCAACCTTTGTATCAATATTCTTAATACCCTTTTGTTTAGCACTATCCGCAATATTTTCTAACATTGCATGTTCAGACGCAAAATCTTGGTAAGCCGCAAACTTAGTCTTAGCCGTAATACGACGAGAATCTGAACCAATACTTTCCTCACTAATGATCTTGCATAAACCAATCTGAGCTGTATTTTCTACATGACATCCTGCACAGAATTCTTTCGATACATCCCCCATTGTTACAACACGAACTGTATCTCCATACTTTTCATCAAATAATGCAGTTGCACCCGACTTCTTAGCCTCTTCAATCGGCATAATCTCTTTAGTAACTGGATAAGCAGCACTAATATATTCATTCACAATACGTTCAACTTCAGCCAATTGTTCAGCTGTAACCTTTTCATAATGATTAAAGTCAAAACGCAAATATTCAGGGCAATTGTAAGAACCAGCCTGGTGAATATGATCCCCCAACACTTTAACTAAAGCCGACTGCAACAAGTGTGTACAAGAATGGTTCGCTGTAGTTGCCAAACGATCTTTGACATTTACTTTTCCATGTAAAGCCATACCCTTTTCTAATACACCACTATTGATTTTAACTGTGTGGATATGTTGTTTATTACGCGTCTTTTGAACATCTAAAACTTCAACATCTACACCATCCGCACTAAATGTTCCTTTATCCGCAACCTGTCCACCACTTTCGGCATAGAAACAAGTCTTATCTAAAATGATCATTCCTTCATCTTCTAAAGAATTCACCATTTTACCTTCTACATTAAATAACGCAATGATTTTACCATCACAAGACAAGTGATCATAACCAATAAACTCACTAGGCTCATTGAAGTTCATCAACTCTTCATTTTGAGACGCAAAAGAATCCTTTACATTACGCGCATTACGAGCACGCTCTTTTTGTTTATTCATTTGAGCATCAAAATCTTCATGACTCACTGTAATACCACTTTCCTCGGCAATTTCTTGTGTTAATTCAAATGGGAATCCATATGTATCATACAATTTGAAGACAACTTCACCACTCAACTTACCATCTTTAGCCTTGCTGATCTCTTCATCCAATAAAGCTTGACCAACCTTTAAAGTCTTCTTGAAAGTTTCTTCTTCCACCTTAATCAATTTTTGGTTGAATTCAACATGCTCTTGTAAGTATGGATAGAAATCCTCCATTAAATCCGCAACAACAGGAACTAATTTATATAAGAATGGTTCATCCAAACCTAATTTTAAGCCATAACGAACCGCACGACGAAGAACACGACGAAGTACATAACCACGACCACTATTTGAGAAGTTAGCTCCATCACTCAATGCGAAAGTTACTGTACGAACGTGGTCCGCAATAACACGATATGCCATCTTATATTCCCCTTCATAAGGATGTTTAGCCATTGCTTCAGTCGCATGAATAATAGGCAAGAATAAATCAGTATCGAAGTTTGTTTCACCATCCTGAACTAAGGCAACTAAACGCTCAAGACCCATACCTGTATCAATATTCTTCTGAGGAAGTTCCTTATAATCTTTACGATCAATACTTGGATCACAATCATATTGAGAGAATACAACATTCCATACTTCTACATAACGATCATTTTCCATTTCATCAAAGAATAATTTTTCTCCTAATCCTTCAGGATCATATTTTTCTCCACGATCAAAGAAAATTTCACTGTCCGGTCCACCAGGTCCCTTACCAATTTCCCAGAAGTTATCATCTGTCTTTAAGATATGACTTGGATCTACGCCACAAATTGTAGTCCAAACTTCATAAGCACGTGCATCATCTGTATATACAGACACATACAATCTGTCCTTATCAATACCCATCCATTCTTCGCTTGTTAAAAATTCCCATGCGAACTGGATAGCTTCATCTTTGAAATAATCTCCAATTGAGAAGTTACCCAACATTTCAAAGAATGTGTGGTGACGAGCTGTACGCCCAACATTTTCAATATCATTTGTACGAATTGATTTCTGTGCATTCGCAATACGATTTGAAGCTGGTTTTTCACTACCATCAAAATATTTTTTCAAAGCCGCAACACCCGCATTGATCCATAATAAAGTTGGGTCATTGTGCGGAATCAAACTTGCGCCCGGCTCAATCATATGTCCCTTTGATTTAAAATAATCCAAGAACATCTGACGAATCTGATTACCAGTTAATTGTTTCATCTTTCTTTCCTCCAATAAAAAAACGCTCCTATTTCTAGGAACGTATAATTACGCGGTACCATCCTAGTTCATTTTCCCAAAAAAGAAAATGCCCTCAATTCACTCGTTAACGCCGACTACGTTTCAACTCCAAAGTAGCTTCAAAAATAAATTCCTGAAAGGCTTTCACCAAACGCCCTCTCTCTAGACAAGAAAATTACTTCCTACTTATCTTCTTCACTGTCGAATCGTTAAAATTTTAACACTCTTTCACCAATTCTGCAAGACGAATCACACCATCTTTCATCAATTCTTTATCCATACTCGCAAAAGATAAGCCTATCCCACTACTTGAATAACTAACACCCATTAAATTTGATTCACACAAAGACTTGAACTTTTCCATATCCACATCCAACTTGATCCAATACGCCATATACGTTTCATCCAAAATATAAGAACAACCAAGATATGTATCCAATAACTTCTTTAAATACAAATGCTTTTCTCTATACTCACGCACCAATTTCCTTAAATGCTTCTGTAAATACCCATCCACAATATACTGACTAAAAGCCACCTGCTCCAATTTACTTGCCGTAGGACCAAAGAAAGAAACACAATACTTCTTTGTATATTCATCATTTAAGATCATATATCCAATACGAAGACTGGGAAGTAAAAGTCTAGAAAAAGAAGAAAAATAAATCACATGATTCGACATCGAACATAAACTCGTCTTAATTTTAGAAGCATACACAAGCTCACCATTATAATCATCTTCTAAAATCAAAATATGACTTAGCCCAACCAACTCTTTTCTCAACTTTTCACACATAGATTGACGATTTTTACTAAAACAAGTCGTATTCACATACACAACATCCACACACTTCGTTTGAATATCTTCAATAAAATGATCTGGATCTAAATATTTCACAGAAAAGCCATAACTTAAAAATACTTGTTTAGCTTGTTCATCAACCAAAGTTGACAAGCCAATCACCTTTTGTTTATCCAACATCCCACAAAATATATACAACAAAGACTGATAGTTAGAACCAATCACCATCTGCTCAGGAAAACACAATATATTTCGATTTTGATATACATACTTACACAAAGCCTGTCTTAAACCATACTCCCCTTGAGCTAAACCATAACTTGACATTAACTTCTTATCATTCAATACATCCTTTATATATCGTTTCCAAATCGATGTCTCAAATGAATCAATCGAAACCGATTGGATTCGAAAATCATAATCATATTCCTTTTCTTTGTGACTTGAAGAATAATCCAAGATTTCATGATGCAATAAAACCCTTTCCGGATTCATACTCACAACATACCCAACCTTTTCCTTACTTGAAATAAACCCATCTAACACAAGCTTATTATAAGCTAGCTCCACTGTTGTCTTAGACACATTCATCTTCTTGACACATTCACGAATCGAATCGACACGATCCCCATATTTTAAAATTCCAGAAAGAATCGACTCCCTATATGTATTATAAATCACTTCATATTTCTTCATCATCTGTCCCCTATTTATTTTTTATAATTGTATATTTTTTTAAATACAGAAACAAGTATAATAGTCATTAAGTTGTAAGAAAGAAGGAAATGATGATGAAAAATAAACAAACCTATGAAATCGTATTAACAGGACTTGGCATGGCACTTGTCTTTGTGGCAACCATGTTTATCAAAGTACCAAACGCACTCGATGGATATTTCAATCTAGGTGATGGATTTATCTTATTATTCGCAAGCTTTTTAAATCCATTTGAAAGCTTCTTAATTGGAGGACTAGGAAGTGCACTAGCCGATGTAGCCGGAGGATATGGACACTACTTCTTCTTTACCCTAGTCATTAAAGGACTTGAAGGAATTGTCGTATCTCTACTGATGAAAAACTACTCTAAACCGAAACAAATCTCAAGCTACGTATTAGGATCTATCATTATGGTCTTTGGATACTTCATTGCCAAATATATGTTAAAAGGAAGCTGGATCGTTGCCGCTAGTGAAATTCCAGCTAACATTGTACAAGGTGTAGCTGGCATTGTGATTGCACTAATCGCCTATCCAATGGTCAAAAAAATCGTACAAGATAAGTTAAACTAAAGCCTGGAAATTCCAGGTTTTTAATTTGTTTTAAAAAAAAGGATATGCTCAACACATACCCTAATATCTATGCTTCTACATTCAAATATTTTAAGCCTCCATATTTTACTTGATACTTATAAATATTACACTTCAATTGAAGCCATTCCATATCCGTAATCGCATTCTTTCCAATACATTCTATAATCAAATCTTCAGAGGCCTTTAAACAATCCAATGTCTGCATCCATTTATTATAATTTTTACTATTTGGTTCAACCGCCATGTCTATGAGCTCATCATACTTCACATTAATAGCCTTATATATCAATCGAATACAATCAATCGTAGGCTTTTCAATTGTGTCCATATAATCAAAAAATCTCATAATAAATCATCCTTTCGTTTTTTTATGTTTTAATAATACACCTCGAAAAAACGTTTGTATAGAAAAATACCCAAATAAATAAGCTATACCATAAACATCTTTGATTCCAAACTTTGATAATTTATTAGCAATTCCAGGTTCTATCACCAAATATCTGTAATTGGTTGATGATGCCATATAAGCTGTTTAAGCAAGTCTTATCTAAAAATTACATACAATCTTTTGCATATTTTGTAGTAATGTCTAAGAAGGATTCATCGATCGAATAAACATGAATATCTTCACTTGAAATAAACTTTTTAAAAAATACGCAATTGGACTTTTAATAAAAAAAATAACTTGTTTGATTAATATGAACAAACAAGTTTTTGAATTGTTGCCAAAACACTCTTTGAATAGACTTTGTTCGATTTAAGTATTTCAAAAGGCAATTTTATTTCTTTTACAGATTTGAACATACAATCATAATCATGTCTATGAGGTTTTGAAATTCATATGCTTTTCGTATCATGACTTTAATCTTGTTGTTCATCGATTCGATTCGTGCATTGGATAATCCATGATGTACTGTTGCTATAACAGCTACCCTATGCCTTCATTTTTTGACTAAGGTTTACAAAAGATGCTATTCTACAACGACATGTCCATGACAACTATCAGCTTCTTCTACTTCTTCACCTTTACACTGAAATACTTTTCGTAACCCTTCTTTTAACGGATACCTTTTAAAGAATTTTAGGTACACTTCTCGTATCTAATCTAGCTTATTCTTTTGATAATCCATTAAATTATCTGGATTCTTTCCTTGAGCGTATTTGAAACGTTTAGTATTTTTTTAGTAATTTTAAAAGACATATGATACATCTTTCTAGCTTGAGGAACTCGAAAAATAATCATATGTCTTTTTTATCAACTAATTCTAGAAATATCCTATAAGAAAAGGATTATTCATTGTTTTCCTTATATTCTCCACCACAGCTACTGATACAGAGCCTATATTTTTCTTTTATTACGCGTATGAAATGATTTAGAAACCTTTCGAACTCCAAGTACTGGAGACAAGAAAATGATAATTGGATAAATCTCCAAACGACCAATCAACATCGCAAAAGATAATACGATCTTACTAAAATCAGAGAACATGGAGAAGTTGCCCATTGGACCACACAAACCATATCCAGGACCCACATTTCCAATACATGTAATGACGGATGTGATGGTTGTTTCAAAATCAAAATTATTAAAGGAAATCAAGAAGAATAAGATGCCGACAATTATGATAAAGCTACAGAAATAAGCCATGATCTGATTGACAACCTCTGTATCCACCACTTTACCATCCATTGTGATGGCCTCTACTTTTTGTGGGTGTAATAACTTTTGAATGTCCAACTTGATTTTCTTTACAATAATCAATAGACGACTAATTTTTACACCACCACCAGTCGAACCAGCACTTGCACCACATACTGTTAATAAGAATAATATCATCTTACTAAATTGTGGCCATACACTATAATCACAACTTGAATATCCTGTTGTTGTAATGATGGAACCCACTTGAAAACTCGCAAGACGAATGGATTTCAATACATCAAAATTATACATAGACAAAATATTGATTGTGATACAAACAATAGAGAATAAAATCACACCTAAATAGGCACGCAACTCTTCATTTTTAAAGACTTGTTTAAAATCTTTAATTAAAAGGAAATAATACATATTGAAGTTGACACCAAATAAAATCATAAAAATCGTAATGATGATTTCATAATACGAATTGTTGTAGGCACCAATACTTGTATTCTTAATCGCAAAACCACCCGTACCTGCTGAACCAAATGTGTTACAAAGCGCATCAAACAATGGCATTTTACCAATTAAAAGTAAAATCACTTGAATGATCGTAAGACCCATATACATTGTATATAAAATCATAGCCGATTGACGCATACGAGGCACAAGCTTACCAATGGTAGGACCTGGTGCTTCTGCACGCATAATATGCATATCACGATCATTGGATTTTGGTAGTATTGCTAAAATAAAGACTAAAATTCCCATACCACCAATCCAGTGCGTAAAGCTACGCCAGAAAAGTGTAGCATGCTTCAAATTTTCAACTTCCGTTAAAATACTCGATCCTGTCGTTGTAAATCCACTCACAGCTTCAAAGAAACAATCCACAAAAGAAGGAATTTCACCCGATAAATAAAAAGGTAAACCACCAAAGAAAGATACAACGATCCACGCAAGTCCTACCGCAATCATTCCATCTTTCGCAAAATAGTTATTGACTTTTGCACGCTTACGCGTTAGCGCATATCCTAAAACTAGACAAATTCCAATCACAATCAAGTAAGAATCATACAATCCCTCTTGATAGATCAAATCCACAATGACCGGTAAAACCATTAGGCAAGCTTGCGCAATTAAAACCATACCCAATACATTTCCAATCATAGCCCAGTTTAATTTATGTAAATTGTGCTTAAGATAGTAAATCATTGATATCCCTCAATCCTGCAACTTTACTAATAATAATAACCGTATCTGACAATTGAATACGCGTATCTCCCGTTGCCATTTTTGAAACACCCTTATGCGTTACATACGCAATGATAATCCCTTTACGAATATTTAGATCCTTAATTGGCACATCAATAAAACGACAATTGTCACGCACTCTAAATTCTAAAGCTTCAACTTTATCATTTACAAGTTTGATCAATGATTCAACATTTGAGCCAACCGTATTTTGCATAGCACGAACATATTGTACAATTTGGTTGGCCGTAATAAACTTAGGCGTAATCGAATTTTCAAGTCCTAACTTATCCAACAAGAAGCCTAAAGAAACACGGTTTACCTTAGGAAGTACATGCGTAACACCATGAGACTGGGCAAACATAGAAATAATGACATTCTCCTCATCATTATCTGTAAGTGCAATAAACGCATCCATTTCCTCTAAAGATTCACTCAATAATAATTCATGATCCGTACCATCGCCATGAATGACTGTAGCCTGTGGGAATTTCTCAACCAAATTCACACACTTATCCTTATTGATTTCGATAATCTTTACATCCATTCCCAGTTCTAACAACATATTTGTCAAATAGTATGTGATTCTTCCACCACCAACAATCATCACCTCATTTACAGTTCGATCACTTAAAATACCAACTCTAATGAAGAATTTTTCTAATTGTGTTGTAGAACCCGTTAGTGTTACACGATCCTTTTCATAGATGACGGTATTACCATTTGGAATGATCACTTCCCCATTTCTTTGAACAGCCACAAATAACACTTCACTTTTCATACGATGATTGATGTCGCAAATACGCATATTTGAAAGTGGCGAATTTTCTTTAATTTTCACTTCCGCAAGTTCAATTCTTCCTTTCGCAAAAGAAGAAACCTTGATCGAATTTGAGAAACGAATCGCACGCAAAATTTCACGAGCCGCAGCCTGCTCCGGATTGATACTCATACTCAATCCCAATTCATCCTTGATTAAACGAACGGTATTGTTGTATTCCGGATTACGAATACGTGCAATCGTATGTCTTGCACCCAATTTCTTTGCCAATAAACAACAAATGATATTAACCTCATCCGTTGATGTAGCCGCAATCAACAAATCCGAAGATGAAACACGAGCTTCCATTAACGTATCTAAACTCGCACCATTTCCCTGTACGCCAACAATATCCAACTGATTCATGGTACTCGATAGAACACTCGATTTATTTTCAACCACTGTAATATCATGACCTTCCTGGTTCAATTGTTTTGCGATCGCAAATCCAACTTTTCCATCACCCACTACAATAATTTTCATAACTCCTCCAAAAAAAATGAATTCCCATATGGAATCATCTCAAGTATAATACAAACCAAATATAAAAACTAGTCCAACAAGAAAACAGCTTAATAACCATTACTGAAATCCATTTTTAACAAAAAAAACAAATCTAGGAGTCTGTTGACCAATGCCAATATGGCACTAGCCCCATAAATTGACCCCTAGATATTTCTTAGAAACCCCTAAATTATTTGACTACCCAAGCTTCCCCACCTAATAGAAAGAGAGGCCATCCAAGAAAATCATAGTTTTTTAGATTTTATAGTGTTTAAGAACTGCTTTTTGAAAACATTTGCTGAAAAAACAGCTTTTTCGGATGAACTAAAATGGTATTTTTGTCTTTTTAACTCCATTAGTGTAATTGTACAAAATAAATCAGCAACTTGTAGCAGTCTATATTCTTTCGGTTTTACTTTTCTTCTATCAATATTGTCGAATTCAGTTTCAAACGTGTTTTTTAATGCTCGAGAGACAATTTCTTGGCCATTGTCATAATATATGATTATTTTGTTAAAGGAGTGAAAGTAATTATAATTATCATTAATCATTTGTTGAACTTCGTTATGAATAGCCTTGTTTAATTTTTGTAAATCATCATTAATTGATTTATCAACAATAACCGAATAACAATTAATTGGAAGTTTTCTGGAAAAATTATTTAGAGCATTTAGAATATGACGAATATCTTCTGCCTTAAAGCCTTCAAAGGGATATTCCCTTCTAATTAAAGGACCACAGTGAACAGACTGATAATAATAATCATATTGTGCTAACTTGTTTTCGAAATACTTAATATTCGGCGATATATCATTTTTTTGTTCATGAAAGACAAACGTTATTATATAAAATTTATCTGAAAAAACATTTTTATTTTTATTGTAATCACCAGAGTCTCCAGACTCATCAACAAAAATACTTAATATTTGCTCTTTGTTATTCATAAAACCCTTTCACTTAAAAAAAGGAGGGCTAAATATGCCCCCCGCTCGTTGGACCCTCACAGCACTGCATTCTTGGAACAAATCCTCATACAATGGTACGCACTATACATGGCCTAGGATACCCACTTCAAGCGCACAGCCCGTTTTTGTGTCTAAATAGTACCATATTTCACTGTTTTTATCAACATATTTTTTTATTTGTTTAATTTCACAATATAGTATTTTGACCACAACTAATGAACACATTATCAATATTGATAGACAAGCCATCAAAAAAGGACACTTACAAAATAAGCATCCTACTTACACCTAACAACAACTCTATTTTGACTATCCAAAGTACAAGTCACTAAAGTAAGTGGCCATTTACCATTGGTTACTTCAGCTACACTTTCTGGTCTAACCACATCCATTGCGTCAACACTATATTTAAAACAATTTCCTGAAGCGTCCGTAAAAATAACAGCATCTCCACTTTTTAATGTATTTAACCTGCCAAAATGAAACCAATAATTATGCGCTATAATCACCATATTACTTTTATAAATACTACCATAATATCGGCAAGGAAGTTGTTTCATATTTTTATCACTACATGTACTTGTAACACAAAGATTCAAATCTAAACTTGGAATTTCTAAAGTACCAATACAAGAAATTCCATCCACATCCACTTCCGACATATCCATATCTGGATTTAATACATAATCCGGTACAGAGCCAACACTAGTCTTTACAACATGATACGCATTCATCTTTTGTTTAGAAACGAAATAAGATCGAAACGAATCATATACATTATATGCACATAAAGAAATGGAACACACAACAAAAAAGATTCCAATCCAAGAAACATATTGATACAATCTATTCTTCATTTTTCAAATGGCGTCCTAAACCAAACAACACAAGACCCACAAATAATAATACGGGAACTGGCCACCACAATTGACCTGAATTTGGAAGTACTTCATCTTTCTTTTTAACCTTATCCATAAAATTACCCGTATTCGTTAAAACAATCGTATCCTTTTCACGAGTACAACTCTCCTTATAACCAGAAGGAACACTTGTTTCCATAACGCTATATGTATATGAAGTAGAAAGATTGTCCCAAGTATACGTCCATTGATTATCTGAATTTAATATCACTTTATCCACCACTATACCATCTGACCTTAATAAACATACCTCAATCGATTTAGGACGAGACTTCTTATTATCCTTCTTCCAAACCTTTAATACATGAATACGACTAGGCTTATCACTCATTTCATATTTTAAATCCACACTTAAATCCCCACTTAAAGAAATTAAGGATACTTGTGGCATATAAAATACACCATCCTGAAAAACTTCTTTTCCAACCACCAAATAAATACCGGATTCTAAACCAGAAAAACTAGCCTTATACGAACTGTCAGAAGAATTAGAAGCATCCGCTTCTATTCCATCCATTAAAATACGATTCTCTAAGGCATTAGCTGCCCCTTGTACATCTTGTTTTAAATCAATGGAATAATGAGAAAATGCATCAACTAAATTATAATTCTCATCCGCCACACGATATAAAGAAACCTGCATATTTGATACTGGACAATTAACAACCAAATTCATGAAATCAGAATCCGCAAATAGAGTCATAGGTAGAAAACAACATAATAAAGTTAAAAACACAAAATATAATATTCTTTTCATTACCTACACTCCCTTCCTTTTAATTCGATATACAACATAACCAATCCCATATAGAATCAAACCAATAATACTAGCCACAACCAAAGGATTCACCCTTGCGGCATCTGCCGTTAAATTCTTTTCATCCAACACATTCTCTACGCGATGGCCACGAACTAATAATCGATGTGTATTAATACCATAAGGCGTACAAGTAAATAAAGTACACAAATCCTTACCTTCCTGAATTTCTAATAAACCATAATCATTTGGTTCTACAATCGCTATATTATCCACCTGATATGCAAGAACCTGATCATATACATGAAGATAAAATACATCCCCCTTTTTCATACGATCCAACTCCGTAAATAACTTCGCACTCGGAAGACCTCTATGACTTGATAGAACACAATGCGTACCACTACCTCCAACAGGAAGACTCGAACCTTCTAAATGACCAACACCCACCTGCAAGACAGCATCATCTACCGTATGATAAATCGCAAGCTTTACACCAATCTTAGGAATCGTGATATAACCCATCATACCCGTACCATCCGCATTTAATAGACTCTTATACAAATCAAGCTCAGAATCACTCGGATTAAATCGCCCACCATTATTGATTAACCCACTATTATATTCAACAGCCCGATCAATCTCAGCCTGTTTATCCTGTTTAGATAACTTAGCCATCGTATCCGAATAATTCGCAACAACACGACTTTGATGTAAAGAATTCCAATAATTACTCACCGTTGGATACAACAATAAGGACAAGCCTGTAATAAAAACAAGTATCGCAATTATAGTTGACATATGTTTTCTCATCTTACAACCCTCTCCCTATTGTTGTATAGAAGGGGAAAACAAATTCCCCCCATACAACATAATTTAATCAATAAAAACTATTTAGCTTTCGCTCTTTTCTTGTTAGCCAATACAAATCCTGATCCTAGTACAAGTGCTCCACCAATCAAGTAAATTAGTGTTGTACCAGCACCACCAGTTTGAGGGAGTAATGAACCTGATTTGTTCTCTACATCAACTTGATTATAAGGTAGATTGTAATTATCAGCATTACCCTTGCCATCAATTAAAAATGACCCATACTCGTTAATTGTTACTTTAATTCTCTTAGCTAATTTATTATAACCCTTTGGCGCTTCGGTTTCTTCTAGCCAATAATCTCCCGGTTTTAAACCTTGAATACTAAATTTACCAGTGCTAGTTGTCGTTATCTTAGTTGTTGTTGGAGCTTCTTCAGATAATGCTAAACGGTAGTTTTCAGTGTTTTGTTTTTTTACCAATTGATAAGCTGTACCTTCATTTGCTGCATTATAAAGACTGAATGTTGCGCCACCTAATGGATTGTCAGTTGATTTTGTATACTTTAAAACATTTATTTGATAAGTGGTTGTAACAGTATCTTTTTCTGTTGTATTCTTATTACTACCATAAGTTAGATGTGTTTTATTTGTATTTCCAGTCTCAATATGAGCGTTTCCATTTAATATAGCCGAATAAGTAACAACTATTTCATCGTCTTTACTTAATGTATTCAAAAAATTTTCGTTGAATACTATATCAAAAGTACAAGAATCATCATAGTTTATAGTATACTCATCACCCAATGTCAACTTTGAACCTTTATAACTAATTTCAACATCTTTATTATAAGTAAAACTATCATCCATAGTATCGTGTAAAACATAGTTTTGTGCGCCAGGTTGTGCTGTAATAACTGTTTTAAATTGCACTTTATCACCTATACTTGCATAACTATTAGTGTCCTCATGATGATTACTATCAACAATTATTTTTTTAACTGTTGGAACGCCATTTTTTTCTCTGATTTTTACTTCTGAATTTGTAGTATCCAAACCACATAGTGCACCAGCACTTGAATCTAACAAATAATATCCTAATTCTAAATTATTAAATTTAACAACATTTTCATTAACTGATGGACTAATTGCGATAATATGTTTTTTTTCAGCATAAGTTAAAGCTAATTTGGCAAATTGTTCAGTATTAACACCATCATTAAATGTTACATAATTATTCTCGTTAATTGTTATATAATCACTACCTGCACCTTTAGGTTCAGTTGATTGAAAAAAGGCTTCCCATCCTTTTGATATTTTATATGAATATAATTTATTAGTTAAGTCATAACTTTCCAAATCTAAAATTTTATAAGCTTTGTAAGTTTGTCCTTCTATTGGATTTTCAACTGTGATAGTTCCTGTTGTTTCTTCTGCGTTAACATTACTACTCAACGTGAATACCATCATGAACGCAAACATAATGGCTGCAATCTTTTTAATTAGTTTCATCTCTTTCTCCTTTTTTCTTTCCTATTGTTTTTATTTATATTTGACAGGCATATTAAACTTGCAACCACCAACGTTGCTCCTAATAACCTGTAAATCAGGGTTCCTATACTACCTGTTGAAGGTAATATTTTTGTACGGCTCTTGTTTGTTACTACAATTGTTTCACCGTTTTGTGCACTGCTTGTATCAGTGTTTTTAGTTTCGTTTTTATAAACCACTTGATAATTCATAGTGTTTATTGTTACTTCTTTTGATGTATCCGTAATTGGTTGATTTTTATCATCTAATTCATAAACGTAATATGTTCTATTTAATTCTAGATTTTCAAACTTAACCGATTTATCTTGAGTATCACCCGCATTATAAGTAATCGGTTGTGTCTGTAGCCATTTATTTTGATCGTCATACAATCCAAATCTATATGTTCCACTAACAGGTTTAGTTAATTTTCCAGCTGCATCATTAATAAACTTTTTGACTACAGTAATTTCACCCTTATGATTCATTACACCCAAACTAAAGTTTTCTTCTTGATAACGCACTTTTAAATCTTCATTTTTTAGATATTGTTTTATGGGGTCCACATCACTATCTTTTGCTTTATTTACATCAAAAATATAGATTGGTTCTTTATTTAGAACATAACCATCTGGTGCTTTTGTTTCCGTTATTTTGTAAAGTGTATCATATTGTAAATTCTGGGTAATTGTTCCATTCTCATCTGTAGTTACAGTTGAAATGTCTGATGTAGTCATTTTTCCATCTGCATCAAATGTACACTTTTCTATTTTAAAAGTTGCACCACTTAATACTTTATCTATATCATTCTCATCTTGTTTTGTAAGCTTAAAGTTTACTACAGATGAAGCACCAATTGTTCCACTTACATTGTAGCTATAACTTTGTTGTACAGTTTTACCACCATTTTCAGAATAACCTTTCCAATATGCTGTATTTGCGATATTCACAGAGTCCCCTGGCTTCGCATTTACAGTCGCTGTATATGTAATTTTGATTGGAATATTATTTGGAATCTTAATTTCTAAAATATTATTTTGATATGACTTTTTACAATTCGTTAATTCTTCATTATTACTATTAAATACTTTAACCGAAGTTGTATCCAATTTAAGATTATCACCCAACCTATCCACAAGCGTTAATTCACCGTTATCATTTGTAGGTAGTGTTTGACCAAGTTGATTCGTATTGATTTCAAATTCAAGTTTCTGTCCATTCTTCTTTGCTAATTCCTTATTGATATTTTTATCTGTCTTATTCAATTTAACCGGTACTTGACTTGATGATGTGGCTATATCTTTTCCATCCTTTTGTAGTGTTACCTTATTTATAAAATCACTAGGTTGAGCACCTAATAATACTTGTGGATCTGTGATTCTACAAACAACTTGTACATCCACTGAATTATTATCCCTTACACTCTTTGATGTAAAATCACCTAGTCGAATCATCGTACGTTTTTTATCCTTACTTACATAATAGATTGTATGTTCAGATTTCTTATTATCATTTGTCGAATCATTATTATTTTGTTCCCAAGCACTACTATCAAAATTCTCTATTTCCTTTGATTTAACTTGTGAAGCATCATCCCCATGCCACTTGACACGCATATATGTAAACTCCATGCCATCTGGTATATCATCTATCACATCATAAGCTCCACTTAATTGTCCATCATAGTTCACTTTAAATGCCCATGATATAAATACACCACGACTCTTCTCTACACCACGACTCTTCTCTAATAAATTCGTATCAATCTTGTAAGGGTCTGCATCTCCATTGCCTTTTTTATCGGCACCTATTTGAAGTGTTGTAACATTAGTACCATCATATTTAAAGACTTGTCCTAATTCCTTTAAAATTTCTGGAGAAGTATATAAAGTCTTTTCAGCAAAGCTTTCAGATACATAATTACCATCTTCTTTAATAAAAATACTATTTTTAAATGTCTTTGTATCACGATTATTTGTTGGTGTTGGCAATTTGGATGGCTCAGATTTTATAATCATATAAACCTTTTCATTTCCAAGACTAATATCTTCTTTAGCCGTTAATAATAACTCATTTGTACCATTCAATTGAGAATCAAACATACTCTTTATAGAAGTTAAACCACTCTTCTTTGTTAAATCCTCTATATCTTTATAATCTGAAATTTTCTTTCCATCTGGAAGTGTTCCTTTATAAATACCCACCAAAGAACCTTCACGTAAGTATGACTCTGTTATTCCATCACCTGTTTTTATCAAATCACGAAATACCATACCCTTATTAATTTGAGCACCACCAATATCAACTACCCAATAAAGCTCACCATTAGTCCAAGTATTCGAATCCTTGTTTGGTTTTTTATAGTACCAAGATTGTTTATTCGCATGTAAATTTAAATTTCCCTTGATTGTTAATGTTGTCTCTTTAGAAACATCCTCTTTATTAAATGTAAATGTTCCATCTCCTTTTTTAACAACACCCTCAAGAGTAAATTTATTCTTTACCTTTGTCTCTGTAAAAGTACTTAAATCATCTGGCCTTGCATAATACGTGAAACGATACGCATAATTTTTATCAGTCCAACCCAATTCAGAAGGTTTTAAACTAAAGGTTTTCTGACCATCTATCTTGACCCATTTAGTCTCTACTACATTATATGTTGGCTGTAACTTATAATTTTGAGATGCTTCATCCCACTGCAATTCTTGAGAATTCATTTCCGCTTTTAAAGCTTCCACTTTCATATACCCAACATACTTCATATGATTAGAAGTTAAAATATCTGTCATTGTTACTTCGTTAACATTAAAATCATTCAATGTCTTATTTGTTTCAACCGTATATTTATAACTTCCCTCAGGAATAGTAAAACTAGTATTTGAAGTTGAATCCTTTTGAATTGCATTATTTTCGTAGATAAATCTATCTCCACTCATTGTTTCTGTTTTAGGTGTTGTCGTTGCGATTTTTTCTACCTGTTTTGCATTCCATTCATATGTTTTAATGTTAGCAATAGAATTCCAAGCCTCAAATCCACCCGCAAAATCATCTCTCTTATCCACATTATCTGCATGTGCGATAAAACGATTAAACGTATGTAGAGTATCCGTATGCATCTGCGCAAAGACTTCAGGTTTCACAATAACGTTATATGTAATGTAACAACTCTCACCTGGACTTAAATTAATTGGATTATCCTTGTTTCCAGATAGTACAAAACTTCTAAAATTAACTTTGTCATCCCACTCTTGAAAACCTGTATTATCTGTTTTAGTTGACCACTTTATATTGTATTGTGAAGAATCAACAGGCTCATTATTATTATTCATATATAATTTGAATGAATTTCGATCAAAATGAATATATTGTAATAAATCAGCATCTATTTCTGTATTCATATTATGTTTCAAATAATCGTAAAATTGAAGATTCTTAATCGTATAATTACTTTCATCTTTTTTTATAGAAATCAATGACTTAAACGGAATTGTATATGACCCATCCGAATTTCTTTTGATGGTTCCATCTACATATTTCTCGAATGAACTATAAACTATTGTAGGAGTAAAGGAAGCCTTTTCTGAACCTTTATCATACGTATCTGTAGAACCTTTTGAATATAAAGATGCACTATTATCTATTGGTTTATCTTTTAAACTTTCTTTGTCATTAAGCTTCACATAATAAGTAAGCATACGACTTTCATTTGGTTCCATATTTCCGATATTCCAAACAATACAAGGATTTTTGATTTCACTTGCACCCGGCTTAGGAATTTTTGTTGTAGCATCTGGAATATCCGCTTTATAAATTTTTCCATGACTTGCCTCAATTGGCATTTCAAACGGATCTTTTCGTATTATGAAACCAGGAAGAAAAGTATTCTGGTTAATATAGAATTGTATAATGTAGATGAACAGATCAAG
>ENA-OQIE01000568-OQIE01000568.1-human-gut-metagenome-genome-assembly--contig:-NODE-568-length-23431-cov-5.081571_pt1 | contig 23431 bp, 19 predicted proteins | sample MGYA00242569_ERZ504731 | MGnify/ENA primary metagenome ERZ504731 (study PRJEB26092, sample SAMD00036208) | human gut metagenome | host: Homo sapiens | study: EMG produced TPA metagenomics assembly of...
TTAATTAACTTTGCAAAACCTATCGGGTGGTACACGTTTCAAATGCTACCCGGGTCCCTTTTCAAGTGTTAGCTACACACGTCACGGTGGCGTTTGTAGTTCATGTCACCGAAGGTGCATTTCCCGTCTCGGAATGTCTGCTCATAAGCGGCTTCCTGTTTCTTGTATTCAGCCATCCGGCTTTTTCGGACAGATCCGGTAAAAGGTATCATGCCCGTTTCCCATTTTGTGGAATCACACCAGTCATTGGTCATGCCGCAGACTTCATTGGCATAGGAATAGTGTACCTGTGAATCGACAAACAGGTTCTCCCTTCGGAAAGGGAAAGTGATGTCCAGCGGAATCCGTACATGATGTCCGGAACCGTTCCGGCTGTCGGCAATGGCCACCATTACATTCCCGTGGAAACGGATGCTTTTGAAATCGTTCTCAGGGTCTTTGCTGATGAGCCTGTCAAACATGGCGTTGAAGTAGATGCGCAGTTCTCCGCCGTATGTGGCATTCTCTACCAGTTCTTCAATCTTCTCGTCAAACTGCCCCTTTTTCAGATGCAGTGCGCGACGTACCTTATGGCAGGCCATGGCGACTGATTCTCCCCGCAGTGAACAACCGGTCAGATATCCGCTGATTTCCACTCCGAGCGAATAGAAGAAATTAGTGACGGACGAGTTGCGTATCAGGTCCTTTACCGGGTCGGAATCGTTCCGGTCGTAGATAAGTTCCCTGATTTCATCTTCATGCTCGTCAAACTCTCCGGCTAAATTGTCCGCTTCCATATTCTTTCTTGTCTCCTCCAGATAGTCGTGCATGTTTGAGCTTTCCTGTTCCTCATACCATTCGTATGCCTTTTCATAGAGTTTTTCCATATTGTTGGAACGGACGCATTCCTCCTGGATGTCTTCATGCTCATCAAGGTCGTCCCGATAATCCACATAGTAAAGACTCACATACTGTGGAATATAGTCTGTAAGTTGTAATGTCTGGTTCATGATTCCTGGTTTTAAGAGTTATACAAACGAAAAAGCCCTGCTTGTCGTGCAGGGCCTGATTCTTGTGGAACAGTTGCCTTTGGAATGTCTGTTTGTATGGTATCTCCATGTCTCAAGCAGATAATCCTTGGTTCCCTTGATACTTCCGTGTACCATACATCCTTTTTCATCGTACAGGTAGCAGGTGTTAAGGAGAACCGGTATGCCGTCATGCACCTTGTACATGTGCAGTTCAATATCATTCTTTATGGCGGCAGACTTTTCCTTTTCCACTTTTCTGTGTATGGCTTTTCTGACCTCGCCGATATGGGGTGAGGTATAGCCGATTATTTCCGAATGGAATGCAAACTGATATTTTTCCATAACACTTTGTCCGTATTAGAATTCTGATATAAGTTCATCTTCATAGACCTCAAGTTCAAGACCGCTCCCGACAATCCTGACCAGCCAGCGGCATTCCAGTCTTTCCATCAGTTCGACGGCACGGTATCCCTTATAGGGACGTTTCAGAAATACAATGTCTCCGGTTTTCATATTTGTTCCTCCTTTTTATTGTGCATGGATTGTTTCTATCAGTTCCGCATCCGTAAGATAGCGCAGTTCCTGTGTGGAGCAGAACAGGCAGATGCCATCCAGCAGTTCATTTGCCGCAGCATCCAGGTTCCGTACTCCTTCGATCAGAGATTCTTCCAGTTCCTTGCTTGAAACAAGATATATTCCGTGAATGTCATGAACAGTTCTCAAAGGGAAACGTCTTTCCTGATAGATGATGTCCTTTATCATGTCATCCTGTGGTGGCAGTTTGGCGCTGATTGTCTTGAACTGTTCGGGTGCAAGTTCCTTCAACCTGTCAGGATTGAAGCGGAACATTCTGAATCCCTGATATTCAAATCCGGCAGACTCCGCTATTCTGTTACTGGTCAGGAAATCATGTACGTGTCTGTTGCAGTCCCGGTTGTCCACATAGGCATGGAACGGGGGAAGGGAATTGAGGTTGACGGTGATGTCCGTGTAGGATTCCCAGCATTCCGGATTCTCCTTAGACCGGGATTCAAGTCCTACATACAGATTGTCATTGTCGATATAACTGTTAAGGACGAGTCTGACCTCAATGCGCTCAGCCGGATCTGTGGCTGTTTTCCAGTATAGAGTGTTTGATTTGTTCATACTTGTATTGTTTTTATGAGGGAATACGGCAGTTATTCTACCGCATTCCCCCGAATGTTATGATTTGATATTTATTTGTTCCTGTGCGGACTCCTTTTTCACAGTTCTCAATCTTTTTAGGAGATACAGGAAATATTCACGGTCATAGATCCGGAAAAGAAATTCCTCTGATGTCTCCTTGATGTGTCCGATGAAAGTTGCGGATTCCCTGCCGGGAGGATATTGAAAGAAATGTCCGTCAGAAACAAGGGTGAGCTTCTTTCCGGATACATGGTCTATCAGTTCGTCCGGAGTTTCGTAATGCCCTTTTCCTTTATAGAACTGAAAATGGTTCCGGCGAAGACTTTTCAGGGTATTCGCCATGTCTGTCCTTGCTTGTCTGGAATCTGATTGGATGACAAGGTTGCAGATGAATACGGGATGTTTTCCGTCCAGTGAAAAATAATAGGGAATGAGTCTGGCTCCGCTGATTGTTTTGCTTGTTTCCTCTTTTGAGATTACGGCTTTCCGGTTGATGATTTCCAAGTGACGGTCTATCTGACTGTCCAGTTCGGATTGCGGAGTGAGTACGGAGCGCAGGCCCTTGAAATATCTTCCTTGACGGGTAAAGCAGAAAGAGTACATATTTCCGTAATACGGTTCTCCCACAAAGAATGAGTTTTGTCTCATGCGCAAGGGTGGCAGTACATCCAGCAGGTCATAGTAGTCTTCTTCGGTGATCTCCTTGAACGGTTCGGACAGGGACTGATGGTATAGCCGCAGCTTCTTGTCCATTTCTGAAGGTGTTACTGCTTTCAGATAGGGGTTGTTTTCCCGTATGCGCAGTTCTTCGATTGTTTCCCCACCATAGTCATTGTGGAATCCGTCACTCATACTTGTCAGGCATGTTCCGTCGAAGTAGCGGGAATCGATTACATATTTCAATCGGTCTTTCATGTCTTATAGGTTTTGAAGGTTCAACACTCTTTTGACTGCATATACGGCATTCTGTGTAAGTTGCCGTTGCCATGCCTGGTATCTCGGCGACCATTTGAAACCGTATGATTTCAGTTCCTTGCGCCTCTGGTCATCCGGAATACTGTCAAACAGGATTTGCAGGCGGTCTGCCTCATAGTTCCATACCAGCGTTCCGCCTTCAAATTTCAGTTCACGGTTTTCCCGTTCTCTGATTTCCTGAAGTTTCAGTCTGGCCTGGCGTGCCATTTCCGGCAGTTGGAAGAAACGGTTCCGCGGAGTGATAACCGGTTTCTTGCATTGCGCATTGAAGTCTGAAATGAAGTCTACCGCTTTCTGTACGATTTCCACTTCTCCTTTTCCTGCATAGGTGCTTACCTTATTAAGGATACTGCTGACAAACAAGGCACGGCTGTATCCTCTTGCTTTACCGGTATCAATATCATGAATGGTCTGTGCGCTGCTTGCAATGTCACGCTTCAGGCGGTTCCATGCCTCTTCCTGCTTCTGTTCTTCCGGTTTGGCAGCCTCTTTCATCCTTTCCATGGCAGCCTTGAAGCGGTTACGCCAGTCATGAAATTCATCAAATCTGTTCTGGTATGCATCCAAGGCCTTGTTGTTGCGCTGGCAGTTGAATTTGGCAGGCCCTGTCACCATCGGACTGGCACATCGTGAGAGACTGCCCAGCAAGGCAGAGAACTTGCTATGGTATGCACTGACATACTCGTTCTGCTTTTCTTCCGGAATCTGTTTCAGATCCTCTACAAGTTGTTTTTCATATTGCATGATGTCTGTTTCCGCCCTTGCTTCAGGTTCGAAGGAACTCCATCTGTACGCGTTGTATGCAGCATCAAGCAGATCCTCCAGATAGCCGGGATACAGGAATTCCACAGCTTCCCATTTTTCAAATTCAGACGGGTGCAATTCTGTTTCCCCGTTTGCCGTTTCAATGGTGTGTACATAGGAGCCCATTCCCGTACAGCGCTTACGGAAATGAAAAAGGACGGCTTCGTCATCCGTCCCTTGTTCTCTGATTTTCTTCACTCGGTAAGCATTCTTTCTTGTCAACGTGATAACCGTCTGTTTTCCGGTCTTGTCCTTCATGAGGTCTGCTACTGTACCTTCACATACCTTCTTTCCAACTTCTTCAGTCATATTCTTTTATTTAAATTAGACATGACCGGCTCCGTGGAGCCAGTATTTCAATTTCTTACTGGCCCGGCTGTTCTTTGCCAATGACCGGTGCAAGGCTTGGCGGAAAAAAATACCGGAGCGAAGCGAGGATGATTTTTTTCCAGCCAACCAGCCCGACAGGGCCGCCTTGCACAGTCAGTGGCAAAGGGCGATATTTGCTGTAAGAAATGAAATAATGGTTGAAAATTATATTGCGAACTTGTTTTGCAGTACTTTCATTTCATTGGCAATGGTAGAATTCATTATTTTGGCATAAATACGAGTTGTACGAATGTCCGTGTGTCCTAACATTTTGGCAATGGATTCCAAGGAAACCTTATTTGCAATAGCCAGTGATGCAAATGTATGTCTTGCAAATTGCAACAGAATAGCCAAAGCAAGCGACTGTGGATAGGTAAAGATAAAATGTAAACCGTTAGGAATAAGCGATATTTCGGTATTTTGCGAAGTTGAGAAAATGCAAACTACAACAGAATATTGAGGTTGTTCAGTTACCAAACCGTTAGCCGGGCAGTTACCTAAACGGGAACAGGTAACGGCAAGCGATGAAAAGAAATCCTCACTGTTTTGTTTGCGTTAATACACAGTGTTTTGCGTATCAAGAGACGCTTATATGGCAAGTAAATTTGCACTTAAAAATATAAGCGTATGAAAGTAGAAAAATTCAAGGTGCTGCTCTACCTCAAAAAGAGCGGACTGGACAAGTCGGGCAAGGCTCCCATCATGGGACGTATCACCGTGAACCGCACGATGGCGCAGTTCAGTTGCAAGCTGTCATGCCCTCCCGAACTGTGGAATCCCCGTGAAAGCCGTCTGAACGGCAAGAGCAAGGAGGCGGTGGAAACCAATGCCAAGATTGATAAACTGTTGCTTGCCGTCAATTCGGCATTTGATGCTTTGCTGGAACGCAGGCAGGAGTTTGATGCTATGGCGGTCAAGGGTACGGTTCAAGGCCGGATGGGCACACAGATGACCTTGTTCAAACTCTTTGATAGGCATATCGAGGAAATCAGGGCGCGTGTGGGAATAGACGTGTCCCACCGCACACTCCCGAACTATCTTTATACCCGTAGCCGTCTTGCTGATTTCGTCAAAAGCAAGTTCAAGGTGTCCGACCTTGCCTTCTGCCAGCTCAACGAACTGTTCATACGGGAATTTCAGGAGTATATCGTCATTGAAAGAGGATTGGGAGTCCAGACGGTACGCCACTATCTGGCTATTCTGAAAAAGATTTGCCGTATCGCATTCAAGGAAGGATACTCGGACAAGTTGTATTTTGAACATTACAAGTTGCCCAAACAGAAAGAGACACCGCCGAGAGCGTTGTGCAGGGAAGATTTTGAGAAGATACGGGACATCGAGCTTACCGGATGCCGCCCGGAACATTCCATAGTCAGGGACTTGTTCCTTTTCGCCTGTTATGCCGGAACCTCGTATGTGGATGTGGTCGCCATCACTTCCGACAACCTCTCAAAGGATGATAACGGGGCTTTATGGCTGAAATACCGCAGGGGCAAGAACGGGCAGTTAAGCCGGGTTAAATTGTTGCCTGAGGCAATAGCCCTCATAGAGAAATACCGTGACGATACGCGAGCCACCCTGTTCCCCGTCATTCCTTATCAAGCCCTGAAATGGTGTCTGACAAGCATCAAGATGAAAGTTGGAATCAAAGGGCGGTTATCCTACCATATGGGACGGCACTCGTTCTCGACCCTGATGACACTCGAAAACGGTGTTCCTATAGAGACAGTCAGCAAGATGCTGGGACACGCAGATATAAGGACTACCCAAGTATATGCCCGTGTGACCCCGAAGAAACTCTTTGAGGATATGGACAAATACATCGAGGCGACAAAGGATCTGAAACTCATCCTTTAATCACATTAAAACAAGATAATTATGCGAAGTACATTTTCAATACTATACTACATTAACCGCAGCAAGGTCAAAACTGACGGGACCACCGCCATCATGTGCCGTATCACGGTTGACGGCAAAAACAGCGTGTTTTCAACAGGCTATTATTGCATCCCCGAAGATTGGAAAGCCAAGACAGGAGAGGTGAAAAATATAAGGACAAACAACCTTCTTGGAGAATTGCGCACCAAGATAGAAACATTCTATGCCAATCTGCTGAAGGAAACCGGAATGGTTACAGCGGAGATACTGAAGAATGAAATCACCCGTGTAGCAGACATACCGGTCGCACTGCTTAAAACCGGAGAGGAAGAACAAGAAAGGCTCAGAATACGCTCCGAAGTGATAAACTCCACTTCTTCCTATCGCCAGTCCAGATCCTCACAGGCATACCTTCACGAATACCTCCTGTCATTGAACAGGCGTGACATCGCTTTCGAGGATATCACCGAAGATTTCGGCTGGGACTATAAACTATACCTGAAAGCCAAAGGTTGCGGAGCCGGACATATCAACCACTGCCTTACATGGCTGAACAGGCTTATCTATATTGCCGTTGACAGAGAAGTTATCCGTTTCAATCCGCTTTCGGATGTACCTTATGAAAAGAAGCCAGACTACAAGCTAAGACACATAAGCAGAGCCGAACTGCAACGGATTATGGAACAGCCCATGCCGGAAAGGTTGCAGGAACTTACACGAAGGGCGTTCATCTTTTCCTGTTTTTCCGGGTTATCGTATGTCGATGTGAAAAGGCTTTATCCCTCACATATCGGAATGACAGCGGACGGAAGACGTTTCATCCGTATCAACAGGAAAAAGACAGACGTAGAATCCTTTATACCACTCCACCCAGTGGCAGAGCAAATTTTATCACTGTATAATACTACTGATGATAACAGTCCGATATTCCCTTTGCCTAAACGTGATATGCTGTGGTACTGCATCCACGAAATTGGCATTGTGGCAGGCGTCAAAGAAAACCTCAGCTATCATGCGAGCCGCCATTCGTTCGGAACTTTGACGTTATCAGCAGGTGTGCCGATAGAGAGTATCAGCAAGATGATGGGGCATACGAATATCCGAACGACACAAGGCTATGCCAGAGTTACTGACGATAAAATCTCGGAAGATATGGACAAACTGATGGAACGAAGAAAGATAATATCGGCTGGCGAAAAGAAAAAATCATAAATAATCATCATAAGATAAGGGAATTATGAACAGAGGAATAATAACAATCAGTGAAACAGGCGCAATTACAATCCCAACCGCTCCCGTGTGGATGACCAAGTTTGAGATAGCCGACCTGTTCGGGGTATTCTCGTGCGACATCCGTAAGGCGATACGGGCAATCTACAAAAACAAGGAGTTAAGCGAGGCTGATACGATGAAATACATCAAGCAGCTTGACGGCATCAGCTATGATGTGTATGACCTTGAAATGATTATAGCCATCGCTTTCAAAATATGTAGCAAAGGGACCCTTTTGTTCAGGCGGTTCGTAATAGATGAAATCTGCGCCGCCAAGAAAGGAAGCCCGGTCACATTGTTCTTCTCTTGTGGAAAGGGAAGCAATCTATGGTATAGTTGAGGTTCATCCCGTCAGCCGCCCGTTCCCGATGCTCGGATGCAAAGGTAGCGTGTGGCTTTGACGGCATTGGCAAGGTCGAGCGGCAAAAGCCGTTTCGGGCGGAATCTTCCTCAAACGGGGTTGAGCGTATTCCGCCCGAAAATCTTGCCGCTGCCAGCCACGCGCTTGAAAGGCATCCGGCAACGGAAGCAAGCGACTGACGGGAAATCAGAAGAAACAGAGGAACGGCTTACAGACGAAGCTGAACATTGATGCTTTATCCGCAAGCCGTTCCTTTTTTGTTGGTGTACCATTGCTGCCGCAAACATAGGGCAGACGGCAAACTGCGCTCCTTCAAGAAAATCAAGTTGCCGTCATTCGGTAGGCGGAACGGTAGCTGTCAGCCAGCATCCTTTCGATGTCGGATTCACGGTAGAGGATTTTGCCACCCAACTGGATGTAGGCTATACGCCCCTCGTTGCGGTAGTCCTGAAGTGTCCGACGGCTCACCTTCAACCGTGCCGAAACTTCCTTGTCGGTAAAGAAACGTTCCCCGTTCAGTGTCGGGCGGTAGTTGGCGGTCAGATGCTCTACATTGTCCAGCAGTCGGTCGAGGCTGCCCATGAAGTGGATTATCCACTCGTTGTCTTTGTTAATCAGTTCGTTCATATTACTCTGGATTTAGTGGAATTGCTGTTATTACTCTATACAGTATTTATATAGTCTTACCTTTGAACTTCGCTTCCTTTCGCCTGTCCTCCACAATAGAGACGATGCGCTGCACGTCTTCGGGGCGGTAATAGGTCTTGTGGTTTATCTGCGAATAAGCCAACGTTCCGTTGTCCCGAAGCGTCTGTAACGTGCGTGGGCTGATATTCAGCATCCGGCACACGTCCTGATTGTCCATCCACTCGCTCATCTTCTTTTCACCGTGCCGATGGCAGATGGCATCCATCCGGCTGACGAAGCGGTCGAACTTGGCGACCATCGCCTCAAAGGTCTTTCTTTCGATTGATACGATTTCCATATTGTCTTTCTTTTAGTTGTTACTGTTTCTTTTGCCGCAAAGGAATATATAATCCGTTACTTGACAATGGGTTTTCCGAAAGTGGTAGCGTGTTGCGCTGATACGGCAGTCATTGTCCGGGATGCCGACTTTCCTTTGGCGGCTATCATTCCTTCTCCCGCAAAGAAATACATAATCCGGCATCCGGCAATGGTTTTATTCCTGTCTGGCAGCAAGTGGCACAGGGTGGTAGAGGTTGGCACAGGCATAACCCACCAATTGCCCAATCCGTTCAGCCATTAGTCCTTAATTTCCATATTTAATAAGGAAGCTACAGTCCAGATAAGGGCTTAATTCAAAATTGCCCGTAATTGAACCTTTCCCCTTTCAGTCATATATATCTGGCAAAACGGTGAAGTCCTCACTGCTTTGTCAATCACCATAAAGCAGAACCACACAAAATTGCCTAAGCGAACCCAAGTGCTTGACCGACTGCACCGGAGTATCTTACTTTGCTCCCGATAATCGGTCGAGGTGTTTACCAAGACCACAGTTAATAACTTAATTAATTTGTTTTTTACAATGAAGAGAGAACCAAGCATTACAGAGCTGCAGGCTCGTGAAATCGTGGAAAAGATGGGACGTAGGGAATCCCACAATTCCAAGTTTATGGATGACTTCTACAGGCGTATCGGTCTGGAGCCGGATGAGCCGGAACAGTCCGGCAAGACCGTCACGGAGGAAACTAAGACCGCTATGGCGGATGAACCGTCAAGTGAGGCGGTCGGGGAAACGGCAATGCCGCAGAAGCGTGTCAGCAGCAAGCAGCGCAGGCTGTCGCTGGAGGAATACCGCACCACCTATCTCCAAGTCCCCAAGATTGTCAACCGCAAACCCGTGTTCGTCAGCGAGGAGGTGCGTGATGAACTGGACAGGGTTGTCCGCTTCCTCGGAGGAAAGGGCATGAGCGCATCGGGACTGATCGAGAACCTTGTCCGCCTGCACCTCGACACCTACCGGAATGACATCGAGCAGTGGCGCAAGCTCTGACGGGATTACAGAAAGTCGGTCAGGCTGGTGAATACACTTCATCGGCTTAACCGATACCCAAGATTAGTGACTACACCCGGAAACAAATCCGACAGGCGGAGGATTTTTGTGTCCTCAAAGACACAGCAAGATATATTTTCAGTTACCCGAATAATTCTAAGTAACTGAAAATGCCTGCACCGCCGTGGGCAGAATTATCCTCCGCAGTCGGATAATTTCGGGGTTCTTTAATCGGAGATTAGATAATGGACAAACCATAAAATTAAAAGAATAAGAAGCATGAAAAAGAAGAGCAAATACGGGAGAAATCCCAAGTTGAACCCGAAGACGCACTGCGTGATGGTACGCTTCGATGATGTGGAATGGAACAGGTTTCTGACGATGTACGAGGAATCTAACGTGTACGCGAAAGCCGTCTTTCTCAAGGCGCACTTCTTCGGGCAGAAGTTCAAGGTGCTGAAGGTGGACAAGACGCTGGTGGACTATTACACCAAGCTGTCGGACTTCCACGCCCAGTTCCGCTGCATAGGCACGAACTACAATCAGGTCGTGAAAGAGTTGCGCATCCACTTTTCGGAGAAGAAGGCGATGGCATTGCTCTACAAGCTGGAGAAGTGTACCATCGACCTCGTGAAGCTGAGCCGTGAGATTGTGGAGCTTTCAAGGGAGATGGAGGCTAAGTGGCAACAAACAAAACCATGTTGACTTCATAAATTCAATCAAAATAAAGATAAAACCTTCTGCAACTAAGGTTAAGAAAAATAATGCGTTCTCCATCTTAGTATTATCGTAGAAATTATTCGCAATCTCTACGATAATACTAAGGTGGGTTAATTCCTACTCGGTTATATCTGTTTAGGTTATTTGTGCGATGTTACATGCATAGAACGGTATTTTTTGAGGCATTCCTCTATTTTTGTCTCAATACTCATTCTGTACCTATTCGGGGCTAGAACTTCGACATCAGGACCGAAAGCTAGAATTGATTGGTCAAGTTCTCGCGTTGGAATGACTTTGATAGCAACTATGCACTTATCTTCATCAATAATTTTCTGAGAGGTGTGCAGTGGTTTTGAAACGACGTATTTGAATCGTTCGGGACTAAATTGCAAAGTAATTGTCTCGGCGTCCTGCGCTTCATAAGGCACTGATACCCCTATAATATCATCAAAGTATGAATTGAAATTCACAAGGTCATTCTTGCGAAATGGTACATCGCTTCTGCTTATTCCCTCGATTCGGTCAAGAGCCCGGTTGACAATATAATCTTTCCCATCAATACGTCCGAATACAAACCATCTGTTATTGTATTGTTTCATATAGTATGGATGAAGTACATTCGTCGAATTGACACTTGCGTGTGTTGTGTAGTTTATTTCTAGTGGCTTGTGATTGATTGTTGCGTCTATGAGAGTTGAGAGATATTCAAGTCCCTTTAAACCTGAGTTCTGCTGAAAGGAAATAAGATTTTCTCCATTCGACTTTACTCCAAAACGAAGCTCAAGGTTGGAGATAACATCTTCAAGCCAAGCATTACCTGCAACTCCACGATATTTACCAAGCATCTCAATTGTTGAGCGCAAAGAGTTAACCTCTGCAACTGACAGACCATTTTGATAGATTGAATAGTTTGGTTCAGAATATCTGTAGTAGCATTTCTTCCCTTCAAATGATTTGGCATCAAGATATACGTTATTGGGCAGCATCTTCCTAATGGCGTTCAAGTCACTTCGCAACTGACGTAACTGGATGGTCGAATTTGAACCTTCCAACTCATAAAGATGATTGTTGACTATTTCGAGGAGATCTTCAATAGTATACTTCTTATTCCAGTCACTAAAGCATCTATCCAACACTTGATAACGATATTGAGCGTTTCTATTTTCTGACATTATTAGAGTTGCTTATATGAAACTGTATAGAGTATTCCTGCTCCTCTATGCTGTTTGTTGAACAGTTTGAGGTTCATATTCCAATTTTCTCTGAAATCGCGATCGGCACATTCAGCATTATCTCGTCCAAATGGTGCCCATCCTCTTGCTATACCGGCATCAGGACGTATGCAGAGCTCTGCGTTATCAGCTTTAACCGTCAGACACCGTTCATGTTCAACATAACCAGTGTCTTGAATTTCAGGTTCCACTCCAGTCAATTCAGATATTGCATCTTTCAGAAAAAGATTTCTCTTCTCACCGTTGGCGAAATCCTTTATGGCATTTACTGTTATATCCGACTCATCTGTTGAGACTATATTTGTGATGATAACCTTGATTGATATAAGGTTTAAGTCAGCTTCATTCTTTAGACCAGAAATCATTTTTGCTAAGAGCATACAGCCCAATGGCGTTTTTAGATACCTATCAGAATATTCAATAGAAACGGTCTTACCTTGTAGGTTAGACACTATTTTATTCCAGTTCTCTACTTCCGGCATCTTCAGAGAATCAAAGAAATGATTTAACGAACTGTGTTCTGTAATTCTATATTCGAACATGAAAGAAGCATCGTCTGATGAAAAGGTGTTCAACAGTTGCATTCGGTCAATGTCAGCGTAGGACAACGAATTTAGTCGTGTGGTTATGAATACATCTCCGCTTCCCCAATTCTTGGAATAGGAAGTATCAATACTTTTACCAAAGTAGGTTTTGACGATTCCGTCATTCATAATCACAACCATCAACGGAAGCAAATTTGCTGACAACTTGTTTTCAAGGGCTTTAAAGTCGTTTTTAAATACCTCTGCAATTAAAGTAGCACTGTCAGCTGACGAGAGTGATTTTATATCAGGAATGTTTGGTAGTATAAAGGTAACGTCAATGCCTTCAAGAGATAGTTCTGTGAGAATTTTCTTGAACGGGAATGTCTCCGCATCCCATTGGGAAATGTTATCGTTAACAAATATTCTGATACTGGAAATATCCTTGTTCCGGGTGAGTTGATAAAACTCAGTTGCGATGTCCGATGTTATTGCATGAGAATCAGGAATTAAGCGAAGAATTTCCTTTGGCGCAACGCGGGCTTTTATTTCCTGTCTTAGCCATTCGAGAGCCTTAGGCCGGTTAAGATAGTTCAGATACCATTGCGATTTGCGGTCAATAAGACACTTAGTACAAGACCGTTCACAGTCACATCTTTCAAGTGCTTCCAAAGCCATTTTCAAGACTTCATCTTTGTATTCTCGGAAAAGCAATGAATAACCTGCGCCCCCGAGGGCTGTATCGTATATGAAAATAGAATGATTTATGCCATCATAACCGAATTCAATCTCTCCATCGTTAACTCCGAGTAATTCCGTGAGCTTACGGCTGAGAATCACACCGAGAGAATAGAGTGTCTCTGAATCTTCAACCAAATTGTTATCCTTGTCATAGAATTTAATCTCAACAAAGTCTGTCTGGTATCTTCCGACCAACAACACATGGCGTCTTACTGCGGCTCCGTCATTTTCACCACCAGGACAAGGTGCCGAGGCCAGAAGATGCTTATGGTGCGGCATCATTCGTTCTGCGGAGTCCGGTGATTTTTCTGATTTCATTCTACCGCAGTAAGGACAGAAGGCATATCCATACCCACTCACTCCTTTATTATAAAAAAGGATTTCAGACCTTGGGGTTGAACAACGGATAGACATTTTGGCAGTATTAGTTTTTGGTTGCCAGGCATCCATTTCAAGCAAAATAGGCTGAATGAAATTCATGCTGCCGAAAGTGTCCATCTTTCGTGTAGGGGTCGAATCCCATGCTACAGAGAACGCTGCCGGTTCAACGACTTCTGTAAAACGTTGCTCTATTGATAACGAGATGTCTTTTATACCATGCATAGTTCCATACCGACCGCACTTGGGACAATCTGTTTTAGCGCTTCCATAGGTAATAGTGGTATAGCCGCAGTGAGTACAATTCTGTATGATATACCTTGAGGTGCTGTCATCGTATTTTGTCTTAAGACGAATCCCACTGGGTTCATAGACCCATTCATTTTTTACTAAAGGATTACCGGGTGCATAAGAAGAAATAGCCTGACTTATGTGCAATGTCGGTGAGTTGCCGTCAACCTTTTCTTTACCTCCGAGTAGACACTCGACTAACCCTATGGGTATGCCAGCGCTTGGCAGAAAAGAATTTTCTGCAAGATAGGACAACATCGAAGTCTTTAAAAGATTTTCTTCTTGTTTCTCAATAGCCTTGATAGCGTTGGTTGTTCCAAATTCATTTCTCAAAGAGTCAAGTGCCTTTTCCAGAGCACTGTTGTGAGCATCAAAGACATTGTGAACAGCAGCTATGTCTTTCTTGACTACTTGTGCAGCATCCGGTAATGTTATCTGTGCAAGACTTGTTCCCTTGACTAATTTTGAATATGATTTTTGAAGCTGTTCTATGTTTCCACTGATTATGCTGTCAATGTAATTTAGAAATTTATCATAGAAAGACATCCCTTCTGCCTTGACAAAGAAATCCCTAAGAGTTGCCGTTACTCTGATTCCCCCTTGATCTGTGACAAAGGATGCGAATATCATCGCATTGACATGACGTTGAATCAACTGGCGGCTTTCCAATTTTAACAACGGGGTCTCTGTAACGTGTGTAATCGGATAATCTGGATTGTTCCATGTGTGAGTTCCAATAGGAGTAGGGGCGCAAACGGTTAAAGCCAAAGCTTTAGTTTCACTTCTTCTTCCTGCGCGTCCCGCACGCTGAAGGTAGTTTGACGATTTTGGTGGTACATTATTCATCATAACCTCTGTGATACCACCAATATCTACACCCATCTCCATTGTAGTCGAACAGGAAAGGATATTGATTTTTCCCTCATTAAACTCCTTTTCATATTGATCCAGGTCTTCTGACGACTGTTGAGCTGAATGTTCCGCCGATATAAAAATCGGTTTTGAAGCAAGTACTTTATAGTTCATAATCCCGAATACCCCCGCAGCCTTTTGGTTGAGGAGATTCTTCTCAATCCATTCCGTAACATTCTCTTCTATCTGTTCCGCAGACTTAAATGGGAAAAACGGATTGACAAACTCCGTCTGGATTTTGAATCTATCGAAATTCTCACGACCGATATAACCATTCATTCTTGGGCTGTAGCCGCAGAACGGTGCATCTATAATAACGTTGTCAACAGGACAGAGGTAACCTTTTTCGATAAGTTGCAACTTAACCTTATCTCCGGTGAGATCAAGCATATATCCTTGGTTTTCGGCATCTGTCGCTTCAAGAACATTTTGTTTCAGGAAATCCCATGCGGTATCAAGCAATGAGTTGATGTCAGCAATCTTAGTCTGACTGATTTGAGAAATGTCATCATAACCGAGAACGGCACATAGAAGAAGAACGAGCCGGTTCTGATTCTCATCGATCCCTTTTTGGCCGACATTAACTTTAAACCATTTCGATACTGGATTTCCATTCTTTCTAAGTTCTGAATTTGAAGGATATATAGGAGAACAGTACTTATTTTGTGTAAGATAATCCTTATAAGTTCCGGAAAGCATATAATGGCGACCTCCACGAATGACATAATCCATACAAATCTTCAGGAAATTCTGCCAGTCGGCATCCGTACATCTTTTCTGAAGAAGTGCCGGACATTTTGCATTTTTAAGTGCCGGATAAACAAGACGCACAAAGCCCATCGTTTCAAGTGAGTTCGCCCGTTTGGGAATCCATCCGAATTGGTCGACAAGAAGTGCTTTCAGATAGTCCGTTGCATTTCTGAAATTTTTCCTTCCACGTGCTTTGTCAACATGTTCATACAATTTCCTGAAATTTGAGTCATTTTCAAGATGTTGACTTATCTGAAACCATGATACTTCTTCTGGGCTAGGGATTACTGGTGCTCCATTCTTTTTCTCTTCAAGTTGTTTAAATTTCTCAAGGAGCAAGGGTGGAAGACAATCCCGAATGCTCAGATATGCATTATATTCAGCTTCCTCAGCAGGAGTCAGACCGCCGGGTTTCACATCATTCAATCGCATGTCAGCCAGTTTGTGAAAAATGGAAGCTCGAATCCATGAACGTTCTACATCCTGATTAAGTCCCATCGCAGAGCGTGCAGACCCTTGACGACTATCAGTAAATGCTATATACTTTCGACCTTCATATACAACGTCAGTGTCATTACTGTCAATAGGTTCGGCGTTATCAAGAAGTAATGTCGCTAAAGTACGTCCAATCTGGGTAGCACTTATCCTGAGATAATCAAGCTTTTTTAACTCACTGAGATTATTGCCACAATGAGGACAAAGAACGTGATTATCTCTTGAGTGTCGAAGAGATTGATAGATTACAGGTGTGTTTTCTCCTCTTTCTAAAGGAGTAATACTTTTACTGCTTTCATTGTTTTCAGGAGCAAGTTCTATCTTACCATTCCGATGATTGAAAATGTGAGATGTGCGAGTCGCATTTTTTCTCAGACATGGTTTCTCAGGAATGGCGAAAAAAAAGCGAGAAAAGCCGTCCGCCTCATTCTGCTCAAGATCTTCGATATTTTCAATATCTTCATAATCAATGAGATCTTCCTTTTGCTCATAGAATAGCGTCTTATCAAGATCAATTACATTTGTGTGCATCCTGAATCCCTTAGCTGTACTTGTCTCACCCACTATGATGGGAGAGCCGCAAGACGAACATGTGGCAAGCTCCAACATTTTTGATTTACAAACCGGACAGTTCATATTCTGATATGTTGTTAGACTACCTATTGGTAATCTATACCCCTTGTGACGATGACAATCAGGATTTGTGCAAACATACACTCCGCTTATCGACCGAACAAAGAAATGAGCACGGGTTGGCAATAAAGCTCCAAAGCCACCATCTTCATTTAGATTCTTCACCTTTTCCCCGAGAGCATCAATTATTTCCAATGAGGCATTCACATTTATCCCGAATTTCTTATCAAGTATGCCACCTATTTCCTTTGCTTTCAATACTGGCGAAGTGTTGAGATTTCTTCGCAGCCTCTCAATGTCAGAATAGGTTACCCCTATGCCAAACCTTTTGTTTATTTGGGATAATTGTTCTTCTGCAATTTCTTTGTTTAGATCAGGAATAACGCGCTTGCCACCAATAATCTTTATAGATTCAAATGGCTTTCCAGTGAGCTGAGAAACAAAGGTCTTTAGTTTTACCATCGTTTTGGGGTTACTTTCATCCCCGATGGTCGCTGACGTTACTGCAAAATTGACTTGGTCAATAGTTACATCAAAAGCGTCCAGAACACGTCGGATTTGTAATGACAATTCAGCGGCAGAAGAGCCAGTATAAGAGTGTGCTTCATCAAGAAGAATCCATTTGAGCTTCCCCTTGGATTTTTCCAGAATTTCGCGGTCTTCGGCTCGTACCAACATATAGTTAAGCATAGTCGGATTGGTAAAGAGAATTTGAGGTGGAGTTCTCCTTATCTGAGGTCTTGTTACAAGCTGTGGATAATGAGGTGCAGTATATCTGTCAGAACGATTCTCTTTGTCGGTTTCTCCATTATATATTGCATAGGTAACCTTTTCTGGAAGGGCTTTGCACCAAGCATGAATACGTCTCTGCTGACTTTTCATCAGTGCATTCAAAGGATAAAGGAAAATGGCCTGAACACAATCTTTTTCATTGGTTTTAGCCAAGTCCTGCAACACTGGAATCATAAAACATTCAGTTTTACCTGACCCTGTTCCAGAGGTAACAACAATGGTTTGTGGTTGAGGTGAAAGCATAGTTTTCCAGCTTTCTGTCTGATGCTTATAAGGATGCCTATCTAATGGAAATCTCAAATCCTTGTCAATTTCTTCGCTGCTCAGAGCATTGACAAATGAAGAAGTCAGTAATCCAAGTTTAGAGAAGTGAGACTCAAAACTGTCAACACTCTCCTCCCAAGGGAATATCGATTGAAAAACTGGCTCAGCAAAAAGCGGCTCGTCCTCTGTCAGAATCCGCTTGATATATTCTTGTTCGTGGGCTTGCCCCTTGAACCAAAGAGAGGCAAGAGAATCTATTAGCAATTCCTTACCCTTATTATAGAATGAAAAATAATTCATATTCATTTGCTTGCAATTTGTTTTACAGTTCCGATGAATATCTCACTGTAGGTTTCTTTGAAATATTTTCGATAAAAGTTAGTGACACGAGCATAATCTCGCCCTTCTAACGAGAAAAGATTTACGCAATCTTTTACTTGTGCAAGGTTTTCCGCAGCACACATTGCGGCCTCAATCATCACGCGATAGGACACGAGCATCTTTTGGTCTACATAATATCTATTTTGAAGGACAAATCGGATTAGAGGCAAATCTATATTATTATCAGTATATCCATGTATCTTTGACTTAAATTGATTTATGTCCGATATTGAGAAAATATGGGCACTTCCGATATTGCCTCCCGCAATATAATGGGTAAGTTCAGAAGCAACTTCTGCAGATAGCGTAGCATTGAAAAGTACATTTATCAGTTCTGTAATCTCGCTTAATTTTGCAGTCATTATACTATTGAACCCTAGAGGAAGCGAACATATGAAATTTTCGATACATTCACTCCATACAGCGCACGGAATCCAGTGTACAGCAACGTTTAATTCATCTTCAAGACGGTCAATTTCCTGAATGAGAATATCGGAAGCACCATTAAGCCAACAAGCTAATATTAGGTTAACCAATAATTTAGGGTCGCAACTTATGGCTTTGAACGCATTATATGTAGTAAACGGAAGATTAAACTCAGAAATAATGCGGAAAGCCTTTACTGTTTTCATCCAATATTCACCGGAAAAGACATCATCCTTGCTAAGTTTTTCACCCCAATGCTTTATGTTAGTAGAAGACTTCTCTCTACGTATTTCCAAACTGTAATCTTCTTGTCCCAAATTATAATACTTAGGAACAAGTCTGCGAGAGCTTTCAGGACCAGAGAAAAGGATTACGTCCGAATTCAAAAGCTCGTCAGGAATTGTAAATAAGTTCATTTGCCGGTTATACGACTCAAGCTTTATCTGTACTAATTCAGATGATTTTATACCTTCGGAAACAGGTAGCGCATATACATCACCGTCATATATGAAATCCGAAGTGTCTTCGCTGGTATAATCTGTGATTCGAATTTTATCTGAAAGCAACTCACTATCAAGAACAAATTTTCTTATATAGATGTATGTGTTATATATTCTCAATTCTATAGAACTGCTTCGGTCAAAAGTATTTGTACCATATAATTGAAACATTCTTGCAAATAGATCGCGATAATCTGATAATGGAACTATACCTTCAATTACGGAACTCTTAAGATGCTTGATTTTATCGTAATCCGTTATTTTATCGGATTTGTAAGTCACATCTATCATACCAGCCTGCCCATGACTGATAATATTAAAATATCTCAGGTTATCATAAGATATGATTTTTCCAGACGGCACAATTTTTCCTTCCAAATCAGATATTATTATACCCTCAAATGGTGCAACAACAGAAATTTTCAAGGGAGGATTCCCCTCGGCAATTATTTTCAAATTACACGTGGGTGAATATTTAGAAGCACAGGCATCTCTGGAAATTCTCCATGAATTTTTGTCTGTCATTTCAATTGATAAGTCTTCGCATTCATTAATTTGGGCAGAGATAATATGGCGAGAAGTAAGACATAGTTCTGTAGAAAACATTCTTTCGTTGCGAGAGACAAAAGTCATATCGTCTATGAAATAAAATGTTTCCACCACATATTTATTGTCAGGAAATTCCACCTTGATATCTACAAGCCCAAATGGTAAAAGACATGAATTGGACAAATTCCACCAATCAGTATTACTATTATGAACACGATATTTAGGCTTGATATTTCCGACCCTGCCCCCAGTTTGGTCAAAAACACTTATTACCGGAACGCGAGTCAATAATTTAAAATTAGATTGCTCAACCCACGGGATATATGTACCTCTGAACTCAGCACTATAAGGCGTGAACTCATTAGTTATGGTTATATCTTCATTTGATACGCAATTGTGTAAATCCACTTTGTCAACAAACTTAATTGCTGAATAAAGTTCTCTATTTAATGATAACTTGTGACACCCATCACACTTCCAATCAGTGGAGAAAACTGCTATGTTACTTTCAGCATTCGCTGTCGATTTTAAAGAATATACATTATCATCAAGCATTTGGAAAACCTGAGGGTATTCGAAATTAGGAGGATAACTACCACATAATGTTGGAAATAATCTGTCATCATTATCACACCTGATCTTAACTTCAACTACAGGCTCACCATTCCACTTTATATCATTTGCAACGCCAACAGTTATACGGGAGTATATCGCACCGATAACCTCTCCGATGTCATCTTTAACTAAGGATTTTCGTACATACTTTCCAACAAATACCCCGGCAACAAACACATCGAATGTGTAGCACGATTGGTAGTCTAGACCTTCAATAGATTTTGATGAAATCTCTTTTACTACATTCAAATTGACAAAAAGATTTGCTGTTTCGTCTGAAGTCAAACGAAGTTTCCAGCTTAAAGAAAGTGGTTTGGTTCTGTGTTCACTCTTAACTCGCCGGTATTCTCTTTTTAAGGATTTAGTTAATTCCGACAAAGAGGAATCCGCATCATCATATGGTAGCCAGCGGTCTTCTTCCGATATGATTGCATGAGCAATTTGTAATGATACATCGTAAATATTGTCATTTTTGAACGCTTTCCCAAGATAAGCAATACAATTAAAATTTTTGATTAAATCAAGATTATTATCATCCCAATCAATATTTATTGAAGACAATTCTTCAACCAATCCAATTAGAAAACGTGAAAACCCACTAAGGTTGTTTCCATTCTTTATGTAGTTTACAGGAAGTCCGCCCTGATTCAGTAGAGTTCTAAAATATTCATTACCCTTGAGAGAGTGAATGAATGCGAATCCATTACTTTTAAGTCCATGACGCGCCGCCTTATATAGTTGCTCCCAACAATAGTGAGGTAGTCCTAATCCAACCGCGACATCTTCTCTGGAAGGAATTCCACCATTATAGTCCCTTCTCCACCATTCGGCATAACACAAAGCAGCTTCAATCCCAAAATCTTCTAAGCGACATATATTTTGGGTAAGAGTCTCCTTTAAGCTTGTATATTCTTCCTCTGTTAATTTAAGTTTCCAAAGGGGCATATTAGGGGTTATGGATGACCTATTACGGGCATCCAAAATCCTCATCAGGGCAATATGCTGCTCGCTATTGTATATATTAGCCATATCCTACAAATCAATTGATCTATAACATTATGCAAAGATAGGGAATTCCTATGCAATCACAGTGCACAGAAATTAAAAAAATCCCCAATAGATACATTTCTTTTTTTATTGGTGTCCGGTAAACGTGTTCAACCTGCTATTCGGAGTGATTTTATCCATTGACAAGCCCTCTATTTTAATGATTGTGTCGGCTGTCCGATAAAAATGTTCCTTTCTGGGGGGATTCATAGACAAGAATGCCATATTTGCCCAATTTAGGCTTTTCTAATGGATTTTTATCTTCCAATGAAGCCATACGTTCTATATATCGACTGTCCGAGGAAAATAAAAAGTCAAATTGGGCTTGAAAGTTTTACCGGACAGCAATATCTCTTTTTATGCATCAGTATGAATGATTCAATTACACCTCAATTTGTAATAGACTTGAAGCGATAATTTAAAGTTTAAGACATAAACGATAGCACAAACATCCTGCAATGAAAACGAAAAGATAAAGAAATTTAGCATTGGCCATCGTACATATTTTGCTGTCCATCTACCTTTTCTCCAAAGTCAAGAGACCATTTACTTTTCCTTGTTTTCCAACTATTGCTTTGGTCGTTAAAAAAATATTCATTATCTTTGTATTTAGGAAAAGCGTTCTTTTGAATTACTGCAAAACGAGGTGAAATACAGAATTTCGCTGGTTTCTAAATCGTTACCTATTAAGCTGAAATATTTTGCAAGTGCTTGAATTTTAGCAAGAAAGAAAATCTGCTATGTCTTGCAATATGTGTGGAAAGATTCTTCTGAATACCACATACATCAGCTATTTCTTTCAAATAACTGTTCATTCGTTGGTTGCTGGGAACAGGAAGTAATAATCCTTTTTCATTGCAGATTGGATTTGACTGATATTTCTCTAAAATAAGTCTTGGTATATCCAACAATGGAATGTCGCACATATTATCGGTCTTTTCCCTTGCTTTTCTTATCCACCATTCACCATTATCAGCCTGTACAAGGTGTTCCTTTTTCAGATTCTTTACGTCTGTGAAAGCCAAACCGGTGAAACACGCAAAGACAAAGACATCCCTGACCAGTTCAAGCCGTGGAATGGTGAATTTCTTTTTCATTACGGTCTGCAACTCGTCGTAGGTCAGGAATACCGGATCGGTCTCGTCCTGCTCCATCTTGTAACCGTAAAAGGGATTCTTGCGCATCCATTCCTTTGCCAATGCCATATTGGTAAATTTCTTGAAGCATTTCATATAACGGACTATCGTGTTCCGGCACAGTCCCGCCTCCGTTTTCAGGTAAATGTCAAACGCACGGATGAACTCCGGTGTCAGCTCATGGAAAGTGACATCCTCCTTTCCATAATAAGAGGGGATGAGCAGCTGTAATTTCTTCACCACGTTCTTATACCGGTTGATCGTGACGGGAGAGTAGTCTATACCCGCCAATGTTTCCATTTCCTTGATGCCTTCCCTCATGGTGCCGAGCAGTGTACGCATTTCGGTGTCTTTCCCGAAAACACGTTTAAGAATCAGTTTTGGGGTAATCAGGGCCTGTTCCAATACCAGTTCCTTGTGTTTTTCCAAGGCGCGTGCGTGCAGTTCGGCAATATAGGCGTTCAGTGCCACTGATGCCCTGTCCCTGCCTTTACTGCATCCTTTGGCGGCGTTCCATAAGTTCAGGGGTACGCTTCTTTGGATACGTACATCGTCATAGTCTCCATTGATGGTTATCCGCATCAATACCGGTGCCTCACCGTTTTTCAACAATTTCGTTTTAAGCACGAAAAACAGAATGTTCATTGTTCCTTGTTTCATCACTTTTGTTTTTTGAGGTGTTACATTCAATTGTTTCGTCAAAACCGGATGGCATGAGGACGTGGAGCGAAATGTTAAATTCGGTGGCTTTTTTGAGGGACTTGTGGAAAAGCCATAAAAATCCCATTTTTCTCAGGTTCGAATTGCCTTTTGTATCCCGGGTTCGATTCCTTTTTTTTATCCTGATGGGAAATACCGAATTTTTAAATTTCTTTCACTTTTTCGACTTCATCCGGTCATGTGTGCAAAATTACTTTTTCACACCGGAGATTGGAATTGTCAAACAGCTGAAAAACAATGAAGTATGGTGCATATTTATGGCTTTTTCAAAAGCCTTAAAAAAAGCCACTGAATTGGCAAAATCCAACTTCACAAATATGTAGCGGAATGCGTAGTGAGGGTAAAAAAAGAACCCTTGAACTATCTCTAATTCAAGGGTTTTCATGTGTGAAAAGCATTTATGTACTTTCTTTGGTGGTGCCACCAGGAATCGAACCTTTTGCTTCGGTTTATTCTAACTCCTTGAGTGACTGCA
>ENA-OQIE01000578-OQIE01000578.1-human-gut-metagenome-genome-assembly--contig:-NODE-578-length-23163-cov-4.537599_pt1 | contig 23163 bp, 19 predicted proteins | sample MGYA00242569_ERZ504731 | MGnify/ENA primary metagenome ERZ504731 (study PRJEB26092, sample SAMD00036208) | human gut metagenome | host: Homo sapiens | study: EMG produced TPA metagenomics assembly of...
GGCGGATATGCACAGCAGTATCTTTTCTATTATGGAAAGACTGTCAAGATGGGTGTCGCTAATAAGAATAAAAAATAAAAAAAGTATAATCAAAATGTTAAATCATTAATATATTTAGAAATAGCTGTTGACAAATTATTAGCCGGGTGCTATCTTAATTTTATTGAAATTAGCACTCGGTTGAAATGAGTGCTAACAAGCAAAAAACAAATTGCTGCCATATACATTTCAGACAGCGGAATGGAGGATATATATGAAATTAGTACCATTAGGAGACAGAGTTGTAATTAAAGCATTAGTTGCAGAAGAAACTACAAAGTCAGGTATCGTATTACCAGGACAGGCAAAGGAGAAACCATCTCAGGCAGAGGTAGTTGCAGTTGGACCTGGCGGGGGTGTTGATGGCAAGGAAGTTACAATGCAGGTTAAGCCTGGTGATAAGGTAATATATTCTAAGTATGCTGGAACAGAAGTTAAGCTTGATGATGAAGAATACATCGTTGTAAAGCAGAATGATATTCTTGCGGTAATCGAGGACTAATCAGATACAGCCAGTTTACTGGCGTATATATGAAAAGTGATAGTTAGTTGATATCAGATATATTTTTATTACAGATAATAATGGAGGTAATAGCAATGGCAAAGGAAATTAAATACGGAATTGAAGCAAGAAAAGCTCTTGAAGAGGGTGTTAATAAATTAGCTAATACTGTAAGGGTTACAATCGGACCAAAGGGACGTAACGTAGTTCTTGATAAATCATATGGTGCACCACTTATCACTAACGATGGTGTTACAATCGCTAAGGATATCGAACTTGAAGATGCATTTGAGAATATGGGTGCCCAGCTTGTAAAGGAAGTTGCTACTAAGACTAATGATGTAGCAGGTGATGGTACAACAACAGCTACAGTTCTTGCACAGGCTATGGTTAATGCAGGTATGAAGAACTTAGCAGCAGGTGCTAACCCAATCATCTTAAGAAAAGGTATGAAGAAGGCTACTGATTGTGCAGTTGAAGCTATTGCACATATGAGCGAGAAGGTTACAGGAAAAGACCAGATTGCAAAGGTTGCATCTATCTCAGCTGGTGATGAAGAAGTAGGTCAGATGGTAGCTGATGCTATGGAAAAGGTTTCTAATGATGGTGTTATCACAATCGAAGAATCTAAGACAATGAAGACAGAACTTGATCTTGTAGAAGGTATGCAGTTCGATAGAGGATATATTTCAGCATATATGGCAACGGATATGGATAAGATGGAAGCTAACCTTGATAACCCATATATCCTTATCACAGATAAGAAGATTTCTAATATTCAGGAAATCTTACCAGTTCTTGAACAGATAGTCCAGAGCGGTGCTAAGCTTCTTATCATTGCAGAAGATGTTGAAGGTGAAGCTCTTACGACACTTATCGTTAATAAGTTAAGAGGTACATTCAATGTTGTAGCTGTCAAAGCACCTGGATATGGTGACAGACGTAAGGAAATGCTTAAGGATATCGCTATTCTTACAGGTGGTCAGGTTATTTCAGAAGAACTTGGCCTTGAACTTAAGGATACAACAATGGATATGCTTGGTAGAGCTAAGTCAGTTAAGGTTCAGAAAGAAAATACAGTTATCGTTGACGGCGAAGGTGCTAAGGAAGATATCGAAGCAAGAGTTGCACAGATTCGTGCACAGCTTGAAGAAACAACATCTGACTTTGATAAGGAAAAGTTACAGGAAAGACTTGCTAAGCTCGCAGGCGGCGTAGCTGTTATCAGAGTTGGTGCTGCAACAGAAACAGAGATGAAGGAAGCTAAGCTTCGTATGGAAGATGCCCTTAATGCAACAAGAGCTGCTGTAGAAGAAGGCGTTATCTCAGGTGGTGGTTCTGCTTATATCCACGCTTCTAAGAAGGTTGCAGAACTTGCTGCTACACTCAGTGGTGATGAGAAGACAGGTGCAGAGATTATTCTTAAGGCACTTGAAGCTCCTTTATACCACATTGCTCACAATGCAGGTCTTGAAGGTGCAGTTATCATCAACAAAGTAAGAGAGTCAGAAGTAGGAACAGGTTACGATGCTCTTAATGATGAATACGTTAATATGATTGATGCTGGTATTCTTGACCCAGCTAAGGTTACAAGAAGTGCATTACAGAATGCTACAAGTGTAGCTTCAACACTCCTTACAACAGAGTCAGTTGTAGCTGATATCAAAGAAGATACACCAGCAATGCCAGCAGGAGCTGCCGGTATGGGCGGAATGATGTAATAAGTAATAATTTGCTATACATCAGCAAGTTGATAAAATAAATTTAACACTTACATCATATTAAAAAAGTCCCTTTGTTTATGTTTTATATTCATAAACAAGGGGGCTTTTTGTTGTGCAATATAAAAGGAATGTGTTATGCTATCAAGGTTATTAAGTGAATTGCAGCAGATTGAGCTGATTCATATATGTCAGGAGAGCTTGGTTTATGTTTTTTAGTAGAAGAAAGAATGATGATTTGTCAGAAAAGCTGGTTAAACTGGTTGTTCCGATAGCAATACAGCAGTTTATGTTGGCACTTGTAAGTGCCACAGATGCGGTTATGCTGGGATTTGTGGACCAGACCTCGTTGTCTGCAGCTTCACTTGCCGGACAGATACAGTTTGTGCTTAATCTGTTTATAGCAGGGATAACAGCAGGCTCAGGAATAATGATTTCACAGTACTGGGGAAAGAAGGACATAAAAGCTATTGAAAAGGTCATGCCGGTGGCTTTATATGCTAATCTGCTGTCAGGCGGCATATTCACTATTCTTGCGCTTCTCATACCTGAGGGACTTATAAGGATATTCACTAACGAACCGGAGCTTATTGCAAGCGGTACACTATATATCAGGGCGGTAGCCTTATCTTATGTGCTGTGTGCAGTATCGCAGGTATATCTGATTCTTCTTAAGAATACAGGAAGGGCGGCTCAAAGCTCTGTTATCAGCTCATCAGCAGTTGCTGTTAATATAGTCTGCAATGCTGTCCTTATATTTGGCTTGTTTGGTATGCCATGTCTTGGCATACGTGGAGCGGCTTATGCAACTGTAATATCGAGAGTGATAGAGCTTGTATGGGCATATATTGTAGTTAACAAAGACAGGATTGCCGCTTTGGAATGGAAAGGAATTATTCATACAGATAAAGCACTGACAAGAGATTTCTGGTATTACACAACACCTGTGCTATGTGCCTCCTTAGTGTGGGGCATTGCATTTGTATTATACTCAGTTATACTTGGACATATGGGAAGTGATGCTGTTGCAGCGAATTCCATAGCCAGTATAGTAAAGAGCATGGTGCAGTGCGTTATAAGGGGTGTTAGTGCCGGGGCAGGGATTATTATAGGTAATCTTCTAGGAGCAGGTAAGCTTGATAAAGCCAGGAAATATGGTGGAAGAATTACAAGACTGTCAATAGCCATTGGGATAATAACAGGTCTGCTTCTTATCGTTGTAGCTCCGGTTGTATCGCGTGCAGCCCCTATGTCAGATACAGCGAAGGGGTATCTTGGCTTTATGCTGATAGTCCTCGGCATTAATCTGATGGGGCAGTCGGTGAATACAACTGTTCTGGATGGGATATTCTGTGCCGGAGGTGATGCAAAGTTTGATATGAAGGGGAATATTGGTGCAATGTGGGGCTTTGCGGTTCCGCTTGGCTTTATAGCAGCATTTGTATTCAATGCACCAGTCTGGCTTGTATATATCATAATAAGCCTGGATGAGCTGGTAAAGCTCCCGGCAGTATATATACATTATAAGAAGTATATCTGGGTAAGAAATATTACAAGATAAAACATTAGTGAAAAATACCAGGGATAGTTGTTTCTATTTAAAAAAGTCAGGGGGTATGTTATAATACTTCCATATTGGATTTTAATTGTCACGCAGGAGGAATGGTAATGGCTGATATTGATGAGCTTAAAAAGAAACTTGAAGATGGATGGATAAAGGGTGAACCTTATGTATTTGTAAGTTATGCAAGTAAGGATAAAGAGAAGGTTTATGAATTTGTATATGAACTTAGAAAACGTGGAATTAATGTATATATAGATATAGAGCTTCAGGAGAATATTTCTAAGAACTGGTTACAGAATATTAAGGAGCGTTTATATGATGTTGATTGTGTTGCTATGATTTCATTTCTTAGTCTTAACTATTTCCGTAGTTATGCCTGCCTTATAGAACAGCTTGTAACACGTTCAGAGGATTTAAAGATGGAAAAAGGCAAGTATCTTGAGAATTTTTATATTGCATTGGATGATAATATGTCTACAATACAAAAAATGGAAGATGCAGTGTATAATAATACAGTTGCAAAAGAAAGTCAGAGTATGGCAATAAAGATGGTTCCAGAGGAAGTAAATGTCCTTAAAGATGTCATGGAAGATAATATTGCAGTAAAGAGCAAGTTAAAGAAAGATGTCAGGTCAACTATAGATGGTTTGAATACAGCACATAGAGTTGCGATAAGTATGCTTAGTTATATTTTTAAAGAGTCAAGCTATAGTATTCAGAAATATGGAACAGCTGGTGATTGTGCACAGTTAATGTATAACAATTTTACTAATGATAAGAATGACAAAATTAATATTGATGTATTGGAGGAACTTAAAGAAAAGTACATCAATGCTTCATCATCTGCCACAACTACATCATCTACAGCAAGTCAGAGCGGTGCTTCTGCACCAGCCGTTAAGAATAATACTACAGAAGCTGACATTGAGAATAATAGAACTTCTGATAATATTCAGAGTACAGAGAATAACAATGTGGCAAATAATAACACAAATATCAATGAAATAGACAGCAATGATATTATTGATGATGAAAATAGCACATCAACAGACAGCGTTACTACAGATGATTTTGCCACATCTACAGACAACAACAATATAACTGATAACACCAGAACAAGACAGGCTACAAGTACAGGTGATATCAGATTTACGCTTTATGGCAAGGAGTATGAGCTTAATCAGTCAGATATGATGCTTACATTTTTTGCACATATTCTTAATAAACATCAGGATATTGTGGACGAACTTCCTTCGTATAATGGGATGAACTGCGTATCTGATGTTGATTACAGTCTTCCAGAGAATCGTAAGGCAGATATGCCTACATATTTCAGAAGCTGTGAATTCTTTGAATTCGCTAATGGAAGCCATATATGCGTTGGAACATCATATTCAGTAGTAGACAAGTTAAAGAAAATGGCACTTCTGCTTAATATATGTGGTGAAAGCCCAGAGATATTCAGCTCAGAACAGGTTGAACTTCCAGCGGTAAAGGTCAGAGGTGGTTCTTCTGCTGGCGGCAAGGGAAGTGGAGCACTTGTGAAATTCAGCGTATATGGTAATGAATACGCGCAGAACCAGACAGATATGCTTGGAACAATATGCAGTTCTGTTATAGCTAAGCACCCAGACAAGTTAGAGGAAGCAGCAGATGCTTTATTATGTATTGATGTTAAAGATTATACAGATGTTGCTAAAGAAGACAGACCAGTATATTTCTCATTAATGAACAGATATGAAGTAAATGGTACAGCTTATAGTGTTGGTGGAAGCTTCGGAATGAAAGAAAAGCTTAAAATGATTGCTAAATTACTTATAATGTGCGACGAAAGCAAGGATATAATTGATATAGAAGACTATGAGATACCAGATGTAAAGGTTAAGGCGGCTGCAGGCACTAAGAAGAAAATTAATTACTTTGATTAATTGGAAGTATTACAAGATAGGAGTAGTTTTATGTTTGATGTAGCAGTAGAACAGATAGTAAAGGTAAAACCGCCTAAGACAGCAGTTGTTTATAAGGCATTGCTTATAATAGGCTGTATTGTGGCGGCTACAACCATACCACAGACAAGAACATTTGGAATAATTGTGCTTGCATTATTTGCGGTGATGACATTTTTGGTATTCCAGTATTATAATGCAGAGCTTGAGTATTCGATAGTGGATGATACGCTTACGATTGACAGGATTATGGCAAAATCAGCAAGAAAAAGATGTGGTGTGTATACACTTTCAAGAGCAAAGCTTGTGGCAAGAGCTGATTCGCAGGATGCACTCCGTATGAACCATATGGACGTTAAGACTTATGATTATTCAGTTGGTGCAAGCAACCACGATTCGGTTGTCATATATGCTTATAATGAACATAACGAATTGGTCAGGGTATTTGTATATCCTGATGAACGTATTCTTCACAGCATACAAAATGTTGTTGAAAAAGATGTGTTTAAAGTTATTGACTTTTAAAAAATGCTCTGATACAATTCTAATATTATAAACAAAAGGAATATGATAGAACGTTTATCAGATTTCTCCACACAGAAATGTCCGAATTAAGTATTCGGATTTTTTTGTACCAAGAATTGCGTTATTATGCGCATATAACTTAATTATTTTATTCACAGGAAAGCGAGGACAAAGGAAAATGGGTACAATTATTGGTGAGGGCATTACATTTGACGATGTGTTATTAGTTCCACAGTATTCAGAAGTAACACCTAATATGATCGATTTAACAACTAATCTTACAAAGAATATTAAGCTTAATATTCCTTTAATGAGTGCTGGTATGGATACAGTTACTGAGCATAGAATGGCAATCGCTATGGCTAGACAGGGTGGTATTGGTATTATTCATAAGAATATGTCAGTTGAACAGCAGGCAGAGGAAGTTGATAAGGTAAAAAGATCAGAGAATGGAGTAATTACAGATCCATTTTTCTTACATCCAGATAATACATTACAGGAAGCTAACGAACTTATGGGTAAGTTCAGAATTTCTGGTGTTCCTATCACAGATGATGATAGAAAGCTTGTTGGTATTATTACTAACAGAGATCTTAAATTTGAAGAAGATTTCTCAAGACCAATTAAGGAATGTATGACAAGCGAGAATCTTGTAACAGCTCCAGTTGGAATTACTCTTGAAGAGGCTAAGAAGATCCTTGGCAAGGCAAGAAAAGAAAAGCTTCCAATCGTTGATGATGAATTCAAGTTAAGAGGGCTTATTACAATAAAGGATATTGAGAAGTCTATTAAGTATCCTGCATCTGCACATGATTCACAGGGAAGACTTCTTGCAGGTGCTGCAGTTGGTATTACAGCCAATGTTATGGATAGAGTTCAGGCTCTTGTTGATGCAAGTGTTGACTGTATTGTAATTGATTCAGCACATGGTCACTCTAAGAATATTATTACAACATTAAAGAATATCAAGTCAGCATTCCCTGATTTACAGGTAATCGCTGGTAACATTGCTACAGGTGCAGCTGCTAAGGCACTTTGCGAAGCTGGTGTAGATGCAGTTAAGGTTGGTATAGGACCTGGTTCTATCTGTACAACAAGAGTTGTTGCTGGTATTGGTGTACCTCAGGTAACAGCAGTTATGGATGCTTATGCAGAAGCTAAGAAGTTCGGTATTCCAGTTATCGCTGATGGTGGTATCAAGTTCTCAGGTGATATTGTTAAGGCTATTGCTGCCGGTGGTAGTGTATGTATGCTCGGAAGTCTTCTTGCAGGCTGTGATGAAGCTCCTGGTTCATTTGAGTTATTCCAGGGAAGAAAGTATAAAGTATATAGAGGTATGGGTTCTATCGCTGCTATGGAGAACGGAAGCAAGGACAGATACTTCCAGACAGGTGCTAAGAAGCTTGTTCCAGAAGGTGTTGAAGGACGTGTTGCATATAAGGGACTTGTTGAAGATACAATATTCCAGCTTATGGGAGGTCTTCGTTCAGGTATGGGTTATTGTGGAGCACAGACTATTCCAGTACTTCAGGAGACAGCTAAGTTTATAAAGATGTCATCTGCAGCTTTAAGAGAAAGTCATCCACACGATATTCATATCACTAAGGAAGCTCCTAACTACTCAGTAGAGAACGCTTAATATAAAGCTGCTATTATAAACAGATTAGAATAATAGACATTTAATCAACCCCGGCATTAATTAATTTTAATGCTGGGGTTGTTTGTGCGTCAATTTTAGTGTATTATCTTTGGGATATTAAATGTGAAATATGCACAAGTTGTATATGATAAATGTGGCAAAATGAATAAACTGTCTAAACAATTAAACTGATAAGCGTTTATAAGTGAAAATAAAATCCGATAATAAGTGCTTATAAGTGAAAATTGATGTTGCTAATATATGTTTTCTTGATGTATAATAATCTTACAGTAAAATTGTATGAATAATGTATTTATAGAAGGTTATGCACAAGGAGAAGAGGTATGCAGGATAAGATGATTAACAAGTATATTGCTAAGAATCATTCTGGATCTGTATTTACTGACAATGAATTGCAGGTTATCAAGGATGGTAATATAGATGATATGGTTACAACATTTCTTGATATGAATACAGAATATTATAATAAGCAGATGCAGAGTGTTTTAAAGGTATTTACACAGTTTATGAGCACAGAGATTGAACTTGAGAGAATAATATATCAGAAGGAATTTGATGGCAAATTTGTTGGCTGTCAGATTATGGACGGAGATATAGATGTATTCTTAGGGATAGCAGGTGAAGATGCTGACCTTCTTTGTGTTGCATCTACATTTTCCCAGGAAGATATGAATAAGTTTGATGCTGATGCTTATGATGCAATATGCGAGCTTATTAATATTATTAATGGTGCATATGCGACTAAACTCAGTTATGAAGAGATAGAGGTGTCTTTACACCCACCGGTATTTTATCAGGATACACAGATTAAAGCTGATAATGGAATGTATGTAGTTACATTTAATATGAAAGGACATAGATTTAATCTGCTTATGGTTGCGGATGATAAAGTTAAGCTTAATGTATAAAAATATATGTACATAATTAAGGCGTATTACAGAAGCTGAAGTTGTTAATAATTATCAGTCAATTATTGTTGGTTGTTGAATGATTATAGATATATTGTATTTGCAGTTGATTACAGATACTAAATGCTTCTGTACAAGCCGGGTGATTAATTATAGACATATGGAACGGAGGAATATTATGGCGAAGATTTTGATAGTAGATGATTCTAAGACTTCAAGAAAGTTCTTAAGAAATATGCTTGAACAGGCTGGACACGAGATTGTTGCAGAGGCTGTTGATGGAGCAGAAGGCGTTGAAAAGTTCAGAATATACAGACCGGATATAACAACTATGGACATTACAATGCCTGTTCTTGGCGGAATAGATGCAGTTAAGGATATTATAGAGATAGACCCTGATGCCAAGATTATTATGGTAACAGCGGCAGGACAGAAGGCTAATATGATAGAGGCTCTTAAGAAAGGAGCGGCTGATTTTATACAGAAGCCTTTTGATATGGACGTGATTGTTAATACAATTGAAAAGGTTATGGAAGAATAGATGTACAATTATAGATTACAACTTCAATATGATGGTGGGAGATATGACGGCTGGGTCAGAATGGGCAAGGACTCCAATTCTAACACTATAGAATGTAAGATTAAAGAGATAATTCAGAAGATGACAGGTGAAGATATTGATATATATGTTGGATGCAGAACAGAAAAAGGTGTTCATGCACTTAATCAGACAGCTAATTTCAAGCTTAATGATAAGTACCAGCCTGTAGAGGTTAAGAATTACCTTAACAGATATCTTCCAAGGGATATAGCTGTTAATCGCGTGGAATTAGTAGATGAAAGATTTCATAGCCAGCTTAATGCGAGGGAGAAGACATATGTATACAAGATAGATATGGCTAATGTAGCGAATGTATTTACAAGAAAGTATGCTTATCATACATTTGATACTCCGGATATTAAGGCTATGAAGCAGGCAGCTTTTTATATGATTGGAAAGCATGATTTTAAAGCATTTACTACTGCGAAGAAGAGCAAGTCTACAGTAAGGGAAGTTGAAGATGTAGAGATAACTACAGATGGAGACAGTTGTGAGATAAGAATAACAGCAGATGATTTCCTTCATAATATGGCAAGATATATGATTGGTATGCTTCTTGATGTAGGAAGCGGACTTAAGAAGGTGGAAGATGTAGAGAATATTATGGCTGGCAAGGATGTTGTTATGTCACTTCCAGCTGAGAGCTATGGACTTTTCCTTGAAAGTGTTTTATACTAAATAGATGATTTTATTAAAGAATCTCGGATTTCGGGATTCTTTTCTTGTTACTTTATAATAATATATTTTATGAAGCAGAATTTAACAGGAATGGAGAATATAATGAAGACCATAATTGAACTTATGACAGATGAATTTAAGAAAGCATTTGCAGAATGTGGATATTCAGAAGAATACGCAAGAATTACTATATCTAACAGACCTGACTTATGCGAATTCCAGTGCAATGGCGCGATGGCAGCAGCTAAGACTTATAAAAAAGCTCCATTTGTTATTGCAGATGAGATAGTTGCAAAGCTTACATCTAATGGTATGTTTGACACAATTGAAAGTGTTAAGCCAGGATTTATCAATATAAAGGTAAGTGCTGGATATCTTTCAGATTATCTTAATAAGATGTCAGAAGATGATAAGTACGGATATGAGAACAGCGAGGAAGCTAAGACTGTAATAGTGGATTATGGTGGAGCTAATGCAGCTAAGCCATTACATGTAGGACATTTAAGATCTGCTGTAATTGGTGAGAGTGTTAAGAGAATTAACAGATACGCAGGCAACAATACAATAGGTGATGTACACCTTGGAGACTGGGGACTTCAGATGGGTCTTATCATAGAGGAGTTAAGGGACAGAAAGCCTGAACTTCCATATTTTGATGAGGCGTATACAGGAGAGTATCCAAGTGAACCCCCATTTACGATATCAGAGCTTGAACAGATATATCCGGCGGCAAGTGCTAAGTCTAAGGAAGATGAAGAATTCGCTAAGAGAGCACACGAATCCACACTTAAGCTTCAGAGCGGGGACAGAGCATGCACAGCAATATGGAAGCATATTATGAATGTTTCCAAGAAGGATTTAAAGAAGAATTATGATAATCTTAATGTATCATTTGACTTATGGAAGGGTGAAAGTGATGCACAGCCATATATTAAAGATATGGTTGATAAGATGGTTGAAGATGGAATTGCCTATGAAAGCCAGGGAGCTACAGTAGTAGATATTGCAGAGCCAACAGATACTAAGGAACTTCCTCCTTGCATAGTAAGAAAGTCAGACGGTGCGGCACTTTATGCTACATCAGATCTTGCAACTATTGTTGAGAGAGAGAAGTTATATAAGCCGGATACATACATTTATCTCGCTGATAAAAGACAGGAGCTTCATTTTACTCAGGTATTCAGAACAGCTAAGAAGGCTGGAATTGTAAGACCAGATGCAGATATGAGATTTGTTGGTTTTGGTACTATGAATGGAAAGGATGGCAAGCCATTTAAGACACGTTCAGGTGGTGTTATGCGTCTTGAACATCTTATATCTGATATTAATGAAGTTATTCTTAATAAGATTAAAGAGAACCGTTCAATGACGGATGAAGAAGCTGATAATATATCTAAGATTGTGGGTCTTGCTGCACTTAAGTATGGTGATTTATCTAATCAGGCATCTAAAGATTATGTATTTGATGTAGATAGATTTGCTTCATTTGAAGGTAATACAGGTCCTTATATTTTGTATACAATAGTAAGAATAAAGTCTATTCTTGCAAAGTATAAGGAAACAGGCGTAAGTGTTGGTAATCTTACAATACTGCCTTCAAAAGAACAGTCAGAGAAGGCTTTATCACTTGCACTTATTAAGTTCTCAGATGTTATAGATGGAGCATACAAGGATAATGCACCTCACAAGATATGCCAGTATATATATGAGGTTTCTAACTCATTTAACGGATTTTATCATAACACAAAGATTCTTGCAGAAGAGGATAAGAAACAGCAGGAAAGCTATATTGCATTAATCACACTTACTAAAGAGATACTTGAAACTTGTATTGATTTATTAGGTATACAGTGTCCTGACAGAATGTAGAGATTGGAGATATTATATGAAGTTATTATCATTTGCAATTCCATGTTATAATTCAGCAGCATATATGGAAAAATGTATCAAATCATGCCTTGCAGGTGGTGACGATGTAGAGATAATAATTGTTGATGATGGTTCAACAAAAGATGATACATTAAAGATTGCCAAGGAATATGAAGCAAAATATCCTAACATAGTCAAGGCTGTACATCAGGAGAATGGTGGACATGGACAGGCTGTTAATACAGGTCTTGCCAATGCCACAGGGATGTTCTTTAAGGTTGTAGACAGCGATGACTGGGTTGATGTTAAAAGCTATAAGAAGATATTAACTAAGCTTAAGAGCTTTGTTGAGGAAGATGACCTCCCAGATATGCTTATTGCGAATTATGTATATGAAAAGGTTGGTGCTAAGAGAAAGAAAGTCATTCACTATGAGAATGCACTTCCAGTTGACAGAATGTTTGGATGGAATGAGATGGGACATTTCAAGGTAGACCAGTATATTCTTATGCACTCAGTAATATACAGAACACAGCTTATAAAGGAATTCGGTCTGAAGCTTCCTGAGCATACATTTTATGTAGATAATATATTTGTATTTGAGCCATTGCCGGTTGTTCAGAAAATGTACTATATGAATGTTAATTTCTACAGATATTTTATTGGAAGGGAAGACCAGTCAGTTAATGAAACAGTTATGATTTCAAGAATTGACCAGCAGTTAAGAGTTACAAGACGTCTTATAGATTCATATCTTGGCAATAAGCCTGTCAATGAAAGATGCAGAAAGTATATGGTGACATATCTTAGAATTATGATGGAAGTATCATCAATATTTCTGATTATATCAGGCACAGATGAGAACCTTGTTAAGAAAAAGGAACTTTGGAAATATGTTAAGGATTCAGATTCCAAGCTCTATAAAGAGTTAAGATACAGCATACTTGGCAATACAGTTAATCTTCCGGGCAAAGTCGGCAGAGGAATATCTAAGACTGGTTATAAAGTAATGAATAAACTTATTGGATTTAATTAAAATGGCGTGTGCAGAAATGAGGGAATACTATGATATTAGATTTGTTTAAACTTGACGGAAAAGTAGCAGTTGTCACAGGTGCTAACACAGGTCTAGGACAGGGAATGGCAGTAGCTTTAGCTCAGGCAGGAGCTAAGGTTCTTGGCGTTGCAAGACGTTCCTGCGAAGATACTAAGAATAAGATAGAAGCAGATGGCGGCGTGTTCGCAGAGGTTATAGCTGACCTTTCAGATATGGCTTCAATAGATGTAGTTATGAAAGCAGCAATTGATACATATGGCAGAGTGGATATTCTTGTTAATAATGCGGGAATTATTAAAAGACAGGATGCAATTGAATTCACAGAGGAGAATTGGGATTCGGTAATTCAGGTTAATCAGAAAATGGTATTCTTCTTAAGTCAGGCATTTGCTAAGCAGCTTATGAAGCAGGGAGAAGGCGGAAAGATAATTAATGTATGCTCAATGCTTTCATATCAGGGTGGAATAAGAGTTCCGTCATACACAGCAAGCAAGAGTGCAATTATAGGCTTAACAAGAGCGTTGGCCAATGAATGGGCAAAGTATAACATTAATGTAAATGGAATTGCGCCAGGATATATGGCAACTAATAACACAGCACAGTTAAGAGATGATGCCGACAGAAGCGAAGCTATTCTTGACAGAATTCCAGCAGGCAGATGGGGCACACCACAAGATATGGAAGGTGCAGTAATATACCTTGCATCTAAAGCCTCAGACTACGTCAACGGCTTTACCCTGGCAGTAGACGGCGGCTGGTTGGCAAGATAAAACAAAAAATTATGAAATAGCTATTAAAAGAGCTTTCCAATTAAAGGAAAGCTCTTTTTTGCTTATAGACTTAGACTTATATACCAAAATGGGACTTATAGGACAAAATGTGTTGATAAAAACCGCAACTAAAAAACAGGCAGACTTTAACGAAGTTTAGATGTTAAAGTCTGCCTGTTTCCTCATAATTAAACATATTTAATCCGTGTCGATATCTCCCTTTATTTGGTAAGCACATTTTTAAAATATTTTAACATAAACATTTTACGATAATTATTTAGTATTCGCATAATTTCGCTAATTACATTTTACATTCTGCCATACTCAGTTGTGTAGCTTTACTATATTGCAAGCTGGGTGCTTTTGCAGCCGTCGGCATTTAGCGGCTGTATTTTAGCCGCTTACGTGTCCGCTACGGCTACAAGCAGCGAGAGCGTGCCCAGCGGTAATATAGTAAAACTACACAACGTCCGTATGAGCCTAGTACACTATCCTGCACTTATTTCTATCTACATGCTCCATAATAAATCCGCCCACATTCTTCTTGATATTCTCAGGCATATCATTACTATTAAGCATTACAACCATTTGCTTCCCATTAAACAACATATAATATCCATATTTGAAATATACAGTTGTGAATTGTTCCCATTCGTAAGTATATATTAAATTATGGTCTGGGATATCAGCAAGTATCGCGTTATCCATTAATGTTATTGTGCAGGGAGCATCTTCTGATGAATCTCTGTGCTTCAAGTGGTAATTAACGCTTGATTTGAACTGGAATGCAAATATGTATATAGGATAGAACCAGCATATTGCATATATAATTAATAAAAATGTGTTGTATCTGCCAGAGGCAAGCATAATTATTGAGATAACGGCAGGAACCCACGAAAGTATAAGTTCGACAGGGTTTCTTAAAAATCTGTTCCAGAATACAATCTTTTTGTAATCATTGCCTGAAGCTTTCAGGGTAGTATTATATTTGTAAATATTATCCATAAATTCTCCTGTTCTTACATAGTAATGTGCTGCAATATTTTAATTAAGTGTTCTGCATATACCAGTTGGAAAACACTTGCAGAATGAGTTTATAAAATCTGCATAAAAACATAATATTCATAATATCACGCATAGTTTAATAAAACAATTAAAAATTGCATTTCATTTCGTATGTAATTTAAAAAATATATAAAAACAGTTCCCAAACTGGTATAAATATTATATAATTAGTCTATGTAAAACATTCTGGAGGCAGGAGTTTTGGGAGAGACTAATAAGAAGTTTGAAGTGTTGTCAGAATTGATAGAAAGCCTTGAGTCAAGAGATACATTTCAGCATACAGTAGAACTAATATTACATAAGACTATAGCATACATTAATGCTGATTGTATTGCATTGCTTCAGAAGGGTTCAGATGATGAATGGACAGTAATTGCATCTGAGGGTGAATGTATAGAGGAAGCTAAGAAATGCGATGTTATGGCACTGAATGGTGAGAACAGCATAAGCGTTCCTATTAGGATTAATGACATAGATGCTATGCATTTTGTCATATATGATAAGAACAATATAAAGCTATGGTCCGATAATGAGGACAATATGCATTTTATATATGATGTTACAGGTATTATTCAGAGTATTGCCCAGATGAGAGTAACTAATAATTCACTGCTCTCATCATATGAAGTCTTAAAGGATATTCTTAATAACATAGGTTCAGGTATTATTGTATGTGATACTGCTACAGGCAATATTCTGTTTGAGAATAAGGTGGCGGCTGAGTCGAAGGAGATTAAAGATACAATAAAAGAATGTATGCAGGATATTCTTGTACCGGCAGAAGAAGATGTAGAGAAGACCCTTGAAGAATATATTAATAATGCTGAGGGCAATAATATTGATGGATATTATGATTTTTCTGATTATACAAGAGAATACATAAGACCTGTGGAGAAGTATAATGCTGAGTCAGGTCTGTGGTTTGAAGTAAGATTTACCAAGCTTATATGGATAGATGCAAGTGAGGTGATTGTATGTACAGCTTCTGATATAACACAGAAGAAAAAGAATCAGCAGAAGATTGAATTTCAGGCACATAACGATTTCCTTACCGGTCTTTATAATCGTATGAAGTGTGAGTCAGACTTAAAGACTATAATTAACGAAGCTATAAGAGATGGTGTTAAGGGTGCGGTTTTGTTTATCGACCTTGATGATTTCAAGCACATTAATGATGGTCTTGGACACCAGTATGGAGATATTCTTTTACAGCAGATTGCGGCAGGACTTCAGAGTATAGTAGGTCTTAGAGGCAGATGTTACAGAATGGGTGGTGACGAATTTGTTGCCATAGTAATGCCTGATATGTTCCTTGAATTAGAGAGAATTGCCAATAAGGTTAAAGAGATATTTAACAAACCGTGGTATCTTATGGAGACAGAATATTTCTGTACTATGAGTATGGGTATTGCGGTATTTCCAGATGATAGCAAAGATGTACACGAGATTATTAGAATGGCTGATATAGCAATGTATGAGTCTAAGAAGAATGGTAAGAATGGATATTCTTTTTATGATGTGTGCAACAAACAGAATTCTGTAAGACGCCTTGATATTGAAAATAATATGCGGCAGGCTGTTGCGACAGGAATTGATGAATTTGTTGTATTCTACCAGCCTGTAGTTGATATTAACACAGAGGAATGTGCATCGTGTGAAGCACTGGTAAGATGGGACAGTAAGTCGCTTGGATTTATGGGTCCGGGTGATTTTATTCCGCTTGCTGAATATCTTGGACTTATAACTTCAATTGGTGATTATGTTCTTGAGGAAGCTTGCAGACAGTGCAGATACTGGAATGAACATGGTATGCCGGATTTCCATATCAATGTTAATCTGTCGGTTGTCCAGCTTCTTCAGAAAGATATAGTAGATACAGTAGCTAAAGTGCTTAAGAAGACAGGAGTTAATCCTAGGAATATCGTGCTGGAGATTACAGAGAGCTTTGCTATTAATGATATGGACAGGGTTCTTAATATAATTAATGGCATAAGAGAATTAGGACCAAAGATAGCTCTTGATGATTTCGGTACAGGATATTCATCACTTAACTACATTAAACAGCTTCCTTTTGATATTATTAAAGTTGACAAGACATTTATTGATGATATAACGGAAGATGAGTATGCACAGGCATTCATTAAGCTTATAGTTGAATTGTCTGCTACTATAGGAACTAAGATAGTTGTAGAAGGTGTTGAGGATAAGAGCCAGTTGGATATATTAAGAGAGCTGGGTGTTGACTTCATACAGGGATACTATTATGGTAAACCTGAACCTGCTTACGAGTTTGAAAGATTAAATTTTAAGGGGAGGATTAATATATGAGAATGTTGATTAAGAACGGAAGAGTTATTGACCCTGCAAGTAACACTGATGACATTAGGGATATTCTTGTTGAAGATGGGGTTATAGCAGAAGTGGCAAAGGATATTGACAAGGCAGCAGATACAGTTATTGATGCTAAGGGCTGTATGGTTATGCCAGGACTTGTGGATTTACATGTACATTTCAGAGAACCAGGCTTTGAACATAAGGAAACAATAAGAACTGGTGCAAGAGCTGCGGCAAGAGGTGGATTTACAACAGTGTGTCCAATGCCTAATACTAAGCCTGCAATTGACAGCGTTGAGATGGTTGAATACATAAAGAATAAGTCAGAAGAAGTAACAGATATTAATATTCTTCCTATAGCAGCTATGACAGCAGGTCAGGACGGAGAGTATATAACTGATTATGAGAGGCTTTATGAGGAAGGAGCTGTAGCAGTAAGCGAGGATGGGAAGTCTGTTATGAATGCTAGAGTAGCAAGACAGGCTATGAGGCTTGCGGCAGAAGTAGGAATACCGGTATTTGCACATTGTGAAGATAAGGATCTTGCAGCAAGGGGAGTTATGAATGCCGGCAATAAAGCAAGAGAACTTGGATTTTACGGAATTATGAATTCTGTAGAAGATATTATGGTGGCAAGAGATTTACTCCTTGCTAAGAATACGGGTGCCAAGCTTCATATATGCCATGTTTCAACAGAGGACAGCGTAAGAATGATAGCGGCAGCCAAGAAAGAAGGTCTTGATGTTACAGCAGAGGTAACGCCACACCATTTAACACTTACAGAAGATGATATTAATGAAGATGATGCTAACTACAAGGTTAATCCGCCATTAAGAACTAATAAGGATAAAGATATGCTTATTAAGGGTCTTAAGGACGGAACAATAGACATAATTGTAACAGACCACGCACCACATCATCTTACAGAGAAAGACAGAGGTTTTGTAGAAGCACCATTTGGAATATCAGGTCTTGAAACAGCTGTTGCTATTATAATGACAGATCTTGTTAAGAAAAATGTTATTACACCTCTTGAGATGGCAGATAAGATGAGTTATACACCTGCTAAGATTATCGGTATAGACAAGGGAACACTTCTTGTTGGCAAGACTGCTGATATTACTATAATTGATCCGGATGCAGAGTATGTTATAGACAGTAAGACATTTGCTTCAAGAGGCAAGAACACTCCATTTAACGGCAAGAAGGTAAGTGGTGAGATTAAGTATACAATAGCTGGTGGTAAGATTGTATATTCTAATATCAACGGAACAGAAGTTATTATTGATAAAGATGTTCCAAAGTTGTAATATAAGATAGATTAATTGATATGTAAGGAGAATATAGATGATTAACAAATTAGTTGACAAAATCGTTAAGACAAATGCACCTGTAGTTGTAGGCTTAGATCCTATGATGAAGTATATTCCAGAGCATGTTCAAAAGGAAGCTTTTGAGCAGTATGGAGAAACTCTTGAAGGTGCGGCAGAAGCTATCTGGCAGTATAATAAGGCAATCATTGATAATATATATGATATTGTACCAGCAGTTAAGCCACAGATTGCTATGTATGAGCAGTTCGGTATTGAAGGACTTAAGGTGTTTAAGAAGACTGTTGATTATTGTCACGAGAAGGATATGGTTGTAATCGGTGATGTTAAGAGAGGCGATATAGGTTCAACATCTGAGGCTTATGCAGTAGCACATCTTGGAAAGGTTAAAGTTGGTTCTAAGCTTTTAACACCATTTGATGAAGATTTTGCAACAGTTAATCCATATCTTGGTTCTGACGGAATTAATCCATTTATTAAGGTATGCAATGAGGAAGACAAAGGTATATTTATCCTTGTAAAGACTTCTAATCCTTCAAGTGGAGAATTTCAGGATCAGCTTATAGACGGCAAGCCATTATATGAGCATGTAGGTGCTAAGGTTAATGAATGGGGAAGCCAGTGTATGGGCGATACTTATAGTAATGTAGGTGCGGTAGTTGGTGCTACATATCCAGAGATGGGTAAGGTATTAAGAAAGGTTATGCCAAAGGCTTATATCCTTGTTCCTGGTTACGGGGCACAGGGTGGCAAGGCTGAAGACCTTACAGCATTCTTTAACCCAGACGGACTTGGCGCGATAGTTAATAGTTCAAGAGGAATTATAGCTGCATATGCTAAAGATGAGTATGCTAAGTTTGGAGCTAAGAATTTCGGTGAAGCTTCAAGACAGGCAGCTCTTGATATGATTGCAGATATTAATGGAGCACTTGGAAAGTAAATAATTATTATAATAAGCGGCAGTACCACTCAGCAACAGACTGGTAATGCCGCTTTTATAAAGAATGGAGATAATATTGAGAACTTTAATTAAGAATGGACATATAATAGATCCGGCAAGACATATGTCATATAAGGCAGATATTCTTGTGGAAAATGGAATAATAAGCGGTATAATACAGGTAAAAGCATTTGATGTGCCTGTATCCGACATAGCTGTAGATGAAGTAATTGATGCAGAAGGTCTTGTGGTAGCACCGGGTCTTATAGATACACACGTTCATTTCAGGGATCCAGGTTTTACTTATAAAGAAGATATTAATACAGGAGCTGCGGCAGCTGCGGCAGGAGGTTTTACAACAGTTCTTTGTATGGCTAATACTAATCCTATAGTAGATAATAAAGAAACGCTGCAGTATGTAATAGATAAGGGAAGAACTACGCCGATAAATGTATATTCAGCTGCGGCAGTATCTAAAGGCTTTAAGGGAGAAGAACTTACTGACTTTACGGAACTTAAGAATGGCGGGGCACTTGTATTTACAGATGATGGTATTCCACTTAAGAGTGAAATGCTTGTAAAGGAAGCTATGCAGAAAGCTAAAGAGCTGGATATGCCGTTAAGTTTTCACGAGGAAAATCCTGCATATATAGAACAACAGGGAATTAATAAAGGCGTTGTATCAGACAAGCTTAATATAGGTGGAGCACCAGCCTGCTCAGAGTATATGATGGTAGCACGGGATTGTATGCTTGCACTTGAAACCAAGGCAACAATATGTATACAGCACATAAGCTCAGCGGTATCAGTAGAGCTTGTAAGGACAGCTAAGAAGCTGGGAGCAGATGTACATGCAGAGTCTACTCCACAGCATTTTTCGCTTACAGAAGACATTGTGCTTGAGAAAGGCACACTTGCAAGAGTTAATCCACCAATAAGAACAGAAGCTGACAGGCTTGCTGTAATTGAAGGCCTTAAGGACGGAACAATAGACATAATTGCAACAGATCACGCACCACATAGCAAGGATGAGAAAGCTAAGGAGTTCAAGGCAGCACCGAGCGGAATGATAGGGCTTGAAACATCACTTGCACTTGGAATTACTAATCTTGTAAAGAAAGGCTATTTAACACTTGAGGAACTGCTCACTAAGATGACAGTTAATCCAGCAAAGCTTTACAAAATGGACAAAGGCTGTATTGAGGCTGGAAAGATAGCTGATTTGGTTATATTTAATCCAGATGAGGAGTGGGAGGTTACAGAGAATTTCGTATCGAAAGCTAGTAATTCACCATTTATCGGACAGAAGCTTTATGGTAAAATAAAATATACTATATGCAATGGAAATGTTGTATACAAGGATTTGAAATAATTAATTAAGAATGGAGAATACATATGTCATACAGAGAAAATGCATTAATAATTAAGACTTCGTGTTTAGCCGAAGGCATATATGAAATGTGGTTAAAGACAGATAAGATGGCAGGAGAGGCTGTACCGGGACAGTTCATATCGGTATATTCTAACGATGGAGCAAGACTTCTTCCAAGACCAATAAGCATATGCAGAATAGATAAAGATAATTTAAGGATTGTATACAGGGTTGCTGGAAAGGGGACAGAGGAGTTCTCTAAGATGAAGGAGGGGGAATATGTTAATATTCAAGGACCTCTTGGCAATGGATATGATATTAAGTCTATTATGGAATATGTAAAGAATGTCACAGGAAATGATTGTGCTGACACAGAGTTAAAGGCAATTCTTTTTGGTGGTGGAATTGGTGTTCCTCCAATGCTTGAGCTTGCTAAGCAGCTCGAATGTAAGAAGCAGGCTGTACTTGGTTACAGAAACTCACAGATGTTTTTAAAAGATGAATTTGAGCAGTTTGCTGATGTATATGTTGCAACAGAGGACGGAAGTGCTGGAACTAAAGGTAATGTATTAGATGCAGTAAGAGAGAATAACTTAACAGCAGATGTAATATTTGCCTGCGGCCCTACACCAATGTTAAGAGCAATAAAGGAATATGCGGTAAGCAATAATATCGCCTGTTTCGTATCCTTAGAGGAAAAAATGGCTTGCGGAATAGGAGCGTGCCTTGCCTGCGTATGTCAGTCAACAGATATTGATGACCATTCAAAGGTTAAGAATAAGAGAGTATGTAAAGAAGGCCCTGTATTCAATGTTAAGGAGGTAGAGTTATAATGGCTAATAGAGTAAATCCAATTAATCCGGCAGACGTTAATATGAAAGTTAATATTGCGGGAGTTGAATTTAATAATCCGGTTACTGTTGCCTCAGGAACATTTGGTTCAGGTATGGAATATTGTGAGTATGTAGACCTTAATAAATTAGGTGCGGTTACAACTAAGGGTGTGGCAAATGTACCTTGGCCGGGCAATCCAACACCTAGAATAGCAGAGACTTACGGTGGAATGATTAATGCAATCGGACTTCAAAATCCGGGGCTTGATACATTTGTAAAGAGAGATATTCCATTTCTTAAGCAGTATGATACTAAGATAATAGTAAATGTGTGTGGAAAGACAGAAGAAGATTACGTTGATGCTGTGGAAAAGTTAGGAGAACAGCCAGTTGATATGCTTGAGATTAACATATCCTGCCCTAACGTAAAAGAGGGAGGTATTGCTTTCGGACAGGTTCCAGCTTCAGCAGAGCGTATTACAAAGGCAGTAAAAAAGGTTGCCAAGCAGCCTGTAATTATGAAGTTAAGCCCTAATGTGACAGATATTACAGAGATGGCGAGGGCGGCAGAGGCAGGAGGCGCAGACGGACTGTCGCTGATCAACACCATCACAGGCATGAAGATCGATATCAACCGCCAGAAGTTTGTGCTTGCCAATAAGACAGGCGGCATGTCAGGTCCGGCCATTCACCCGGTCGCTGTCCGCATGGTTTATCAGACTGCCCAGGCAGTCAGCATTCCTATCGTTGGAATGGGTGGAATCATGAATGCAGAGGATGCGATTGAAATGATCCTTGCGGGAGCCACCGCAGTATCAGTAGGTACCGCAAATTTCACAAATCCGCATGTGACAGAGGAGATCGTCGCAGGAATCAGAGATTATATGGAGCGTTATCAGGTTGCAGACATCAGGGATCTGGTTGGCGCAGTACATGAATAAGAGAGAAATATTACAAAAAGCCGGGATTATGTCCCGGTTTTTTGTTAGGGCAGCAACCGTTCATCAGAGCGAGATTCGCAGAGCGTATCTCGTCTCTGTTGCTCTGAAAGTAATGAGGTACAGTGTCTGGGTAATAATTAAGATTTGAAATGCTGTATACCCCAAATAAATGAAAAACAGTGATTAAAATATCTCGATTGGGTAACATGGTAAAAAATAATGCAAATTACCCACTAAAAAGAGAAAACTGTGGGTAATTTTGTTATGTAAAAAAGATTGTTACCCAAATGGCATGTTTTTTCGATAAATAAAAGCAGTATTTGGGTAAAAAAAGGTGTTTAATAAACACTTTACCCAAATAATAGAGGAAAACATTGTAAGAACTAAAATTTTACAGGCAAGTATCGATAAAACAGAAGTTACTATAATTATGAAAAAATTATAAAGTTGTAGAAACATATAGACAACAGCAGGATTTTTAAGTATTATATCAAAAAATATTCTTAT
>ENA-OQIE01000580-OQIE01000580.1-human-gut-metagenome-genome-assembly--contig:-NODE-580-length-23035-cov-22.375555_pt1 | contig 23035 bp, 19 predicted proteins | sample MGYA00242569_ERZ504731 | MGnify/ENA primary metagenome ERZ504731 (study PRJEB26092, sample SAMD00036208) | human gut metagenome | host: Homo sapiens | study: EMG produced TPA metagenomics assembly of...
TCACCTATGGGGCACTGGGAGTACTGAAAAGCCGCGAGCAGGAACGGCACCACATCACCTTCGGCTACAACAGCGAGCTGCAGCTCCGGCGCATCGGCAACGAGGCGGGCGACAACTATTTCTTCGAGCTGGACGGGCTGGGACAGGTCGTTGCGGAAACCGGCTTCGACGGTCTGCGGCGTGAGTACGAGCGCGACGGCGCGGGTCGTGTTACCCGTGTGAACCGTCCCGGAGGAAAATGGACGGAATACCTCTACGACGGACTGGACAATATTCTGAAGGAGGAACAGTATGACGGGGAAGTCTCCCTCTACACGTATGACAAGGACGGCATGCTCGTCAAGGCGAAGAACAGCGAGAACCTGCTGGAGTTCACCCGTGACAGGAAGACAGGGCTGGTTACAGAGGAAAGGCAGGGAGAATACACCGTCAGCCGCACCTATGACAGCGAAGGCAACTGCACCCGCATCACCAGCAGTCTGGGAGCGGACATCCGCCATACCTATGACCGGGAAGGCAACCTGCAGACCATGCAGGCAGGTGAAAGCTGGCAGGCATCCTGGGTACGTGACAATACCGGGCTGGAGGTGCAGCGAAGTTTCTCCGGCGGTGTGACTGTCAAGACGGAACGCGACTGTTTCGGCAGGGAGATACGCAAGTCGGTGCGGTCAGGCGGCATAGAGAAAGGGGCTTACCGCTACCAATGGGGAATCGCCAACCGCCTGCTCTCCAAGGAAAACGAGCTGACGGGAACGGTCATTCGCTACGACTATGACCGTTTCGACTTCCTCATCCGGCAGGAAACCACCCAGGACTCGGAAACGGACGTGATTTACCGTGTGCCGGACTTCGTGGGCAACCTCTTCGGGACTCCGGACAGGAAGGATCGTAAATACGGTGCTGGAGGAAGACTGCTGGAAGACCCGGATTGTTTCTACCACTACGACGACGAGGGGAACCTTGTCTTTAGAGAGTTCAAAGAACTAAGAGGAAGCGATATTAGATACGACCGCAAACGAATGAAAAAAGAACGGGGTATTTCTTTTTTAGCAACAGGCACAGGCTGGAACTACAAATGGAATTCCAATGGAACATTGAAAAAAGTTATACGTCCGGATGGAAGACCAGTAGAGTTTCAGTATGATGCCTTGGGAAAACGAACCTCCAAACAATATTTCGGAAAGAAGACACGTTGGATATGGAATGGAAATGTGCCTCTGCATGAATGGAGCTACAAGGTAACAGATGAGCAATCGAATGAGGAGGAGAATATTCAGAAAGAACCGACAGAGGATATAATCACTTGGGTATTTGAAGCGGGTACTTTTATTCCTACAGCAAAGATACTGGATAACAAGCAATATTCCATTGTGTCCGATTATTTGGGTACGCCTATCCAAATGTATGATGGGCAAGGAAATAAAACTTGGAATTGTTTATTGGATAGTTATGGGAAAGTGATTACTTTTGATGGTAGTTCTGAATTTGATTGCCCTTTCCGCTATCAAGGGCAGTATGCAGATGAAGAAACTGGATTATTTTATAATAGATCTAGGTATTACGATGCAAATACTGGAAACTATCTATCGCAAGATCCAATTGGATTAGCAGGGAGGAATCCGACATTGTATGGGTATGTTTACGATACGAATTGTCAAATAGATGCATTCGGATTAAGTGGAAGAGGAGGTGATTCTCATCGTGGAATTCAAAATCGACTAGAGGAAGATTTAGGAAAATTGCGTGGTTTTAATAATGTGAAAACCGAAGGTCAAATCATATTATCCAATGGTAAATCAAGATTTGGAGATGTAATTGTTCAAGACTCTTTCAGTGGAAAGATTACAGAAGTTCATCAAATAGGTGATATGCGTGTTCGTGGTGAATTCAGACCGTCTTCAAGAGAGCGAGGAGCGATTATGGATATTAGAGAAGCCTTAGGAAATGATGTCAAAATTGTATTTCATGATAAAAAAAGTAGAGTAACTTTAATTAATCCAGACAAAGCTGATAATTGGCTGGTTCCTGATGAGAAACATCGAAAATTGAAAGGAGGATATCATTGATGAATAAGCAAATGAATTTCTATACAACTGAACATGATAAAGTTGTTATTGCAAATATTTTGAATAGTATTTTTGGAGAATTAATAGACGTTCCACGTTATGCTAAAAATAATATTTCTCCTTTTAATATTCAAATCGAAAAAGAGGTATTCTATTTAGCAGAAAAGAAAAGTGAAAATAATATTGTTTATAGAGTTCATGAATATTACGATGGGGCAACATCTGAAGTATTGGATTGCATGAAAAGTCCTGTAATGGAATATTCTCTTCCTGCTAAAAGTATAGAAGGATATTATATCAGTGGACGTTTCTTTTGTTGCTCAGATAATACGGATTTTTCAAAAAAAGTATCTTCATTTTTTGCTAAGCTTAAAAAGGAGTTTTTATATGTAAAAAAATATAAAATTTACATATCGAAAAATATTGATATAGAGAATTCTTCGTTTTTTGTTCCAAATAGAGTAGTAAAAATATCAAAAAATGAATTATTGTAGATAGCTAGAGCCACCTTTCGGGGTGGTTTAATGGATTGCCTCTTAAATGTTTTGCTATATTTATTTTTTTAATATCAATAATATGCACAACTTTTATTTGTAAATCTCTTATTAATTAGGGTGTCCAGTTCTACGTTCTCGTTTTCGACATTTATTTAGCAACTTAAAATGTTGATTATAAACTAGAACAGTGTTGTATTTAGGCGCAATTTTAACATACGAAAAAGTGTAGTTAATTCATTAGGTCAACATATCTTAAAGAGACATGATTATCAGTGCTTTGCAGCTTGTATCATATCTATTTTGATCTAAAAACTGGACACCCTACTTATTAATTTAATTCCGTCAATGTGTATGAGTGAATATAACAATATTTATATAGACAGAGATTCTTTTGAGAATCTAAGAGTACAAAGAATTCCTTATACCGGATTTGTGATTGGTGAAGGTTATGCATTTGTACAATATCAAGAATGCTCACTGTCTTCTGATGGGGATATAGTGAATATGAATGGTGATATTCCTTGGGGACAATTATGTATGCCTGATATCATACAAGTTCAGTGTATTGATACTTCAAAAGAAATGGTGAAAAAGAGTCTGAAAGGTCTTTTTTCAAAAAATGGTCGTGCTATCTATGTCGTTTGTGAAGGAGATACATTAACCGATATTGCAGATCTTTTTGATGTCACGGTTGATGAATTAGTCAGATGGAACAAGCTACATAGTAATCACCTCTCAATAGGAGAAAAGATTTTAATTTTAGATATATCGCAAAGAAAAGTCATAGATACGCCCATACAGTTAGACAATGGTGAGATTAAGGAAGCCAGCCCATTAACATCATATGAGTTTTGGCTGGATTCTCCTTCTAGTAATTTATTGGAAGGGGTATGGAAAATAGCAAATAATATGGGATATGGACTCATAAACTCTCCTTTTAAACTATTTACTGGACGTTCTCTCTCTGGAAGCGTCCAATTACCCCAGGAGAAATTTGAAGCCTTTCTAGACGTGTTGCCAACTGCTTTTTTAAAAGGTATTAAATATTTAGGATTATGTGGGAAAGTTTCCTCTGGATTGCAAGGCTATAACTCATTTATCAAATCAAAACAATATAAATTGAATAAAGCTTCAGGAAAAGGTTGGCAAAAAGAAGCCAGCAAACAATTCAAGCAAGCCAGGTACTATTATGACATGCACCAAACCGGTGAAGAGTTTTGGGGGAATATTAATGATGGAGTTACTATTTGGAATGAATATTCAAAAGAAAGAGAATGAGTAGTATTATAACAGCCCAAAGATTAGGAAAGTTATTAACTTGGTTATGGTATAAATATATTCGACAAACACCTATCAAATATAAAGAACTTAATGATTACCATAACAATAGCTTTTTCATTGTTATTGGTTGCAGTTGCTTTGCAATCATTATCGGTATAACATTGCTATATTTTTATATTTGAAGCATCTGAGGTTATAAACGTTAAGCGAAAAATAGTATATTAAGGAAAACTAAATGGGATAATAAAAATGATAAAATTATGAAGCAAAATACGGACGTATCTAAGTCGGTCATTAGAAGGTGAAATACGGAAATCACTTACAAGAGGAATATGTTTCCCAAAAAGATAAACTTAAACTGATTGAAACGGAACAGTTTCCCCTATAATCAAAGGTAAATCGAATCCTTGTTGTCACGGGTGTTCCGGCTTCGCTTTCCATAAGTATTTTCCTTGCGACTGGCGTCGTGGAAAATACTTATGGAAACAAACACCCGGACAACGGATTTGATTTGATGGAAGATTATAGGGGCTAACTGCGACCGACGTGACGCATGAATGTATACTAATGATAGGCACAAGAGACCTTTTTCTTTACGGCAAAGAGGTCAACCATTCCTACGATATTTAACCTTCCGATGCTACCTGCTTTTTAAATATCCGTATTTCATGAAAATACAGGGGCTTCAGCTCCCTCTGTTCTGCATGGCTTCGTCTTTCGTATAATTTTTTACCTTTGCCGTGTCTGTTTTGTCTTTTTCTTTAGTCTCGCTTTTTCCCCAAGTAACTGACCCTTTTCTTGTTCAGATTACAATGGTGAAATAAATTTCACCATATGACAGGCTGACATCTGATGAAATTTGATGCCATCTGAAGACATAAATTTGGAACAGATCGTTCTCTCTTCATAATTTTGTTCCAAACCAAATGAATACGCTCATGGAAATCGTTACTATCGAAGCACGTGTCTTTGAAAGGATGCTGAAACGTCTAGAGGATGCGGCTCAAATTACAGATGACCTCTGTGAAAAGTACAGTGAAAAGAAATTGAGAAAATGGATGGACAACCAAGAGACCTGTATCCTGCTGGGTGTAACTCCCCGAACCTTACAGACCCTCCGAGACAACGGAACATTGGCATACAGCCAGATCAATCACAAAATCTACTACAGACCGGAAGACATACAAAACATACTTTCCGTAATTAAAATGAGAAAGGAGGTGCAAGCATGAACAAGTTGCTGGCCGAAGAAGACATGGACATCCTCTCTTATTTTCAAAAAATTGACCGCATGGTAGAAAAAATCGAAGGGCTATCCAAAAACTGCCGTCCAGTATTGAACGGAGAACGTTTCTTGACCGACAATGAACTTTCCACAATATTAAAAATCAGCCGCAGAACTCTCCAGGAATATCGTAATGAAGGCAGATTGTCCTATATTCGGCTCGGAGGAAAGGTTCTGTATAGGGAAAGCGACATCGAAAGGATGCTACAGGATGGGTACAGAAAATCTGTACGGCAACCATAAAAGACAATGGAAACAGAGGGGGTGGAAGTCCATATTTCCATCCCCCATTGTTTTGTATACGCTACACATTACAGCTAGAATCCGTATCCTTCTTTTGTCTTACACATTCCTTCTTCCATCCGCTGTACTGTCCGCACTGGTAAACCCTGGACGGCATGTTGTCCTCCGGCAGGGAATACCGGCCCCTCGTCTTTTCCGACAATATCCCGAAATCTTTCCGGACCTTTTGGTTGGTTATCTCCGCATATATCTGTGTGGTGCGGATGTTGGAGTGCCCCATCATCCTGCTAATGGTCTCAATGGGAACACCGTTGGAGAGACAGATTTCGGTCGCATAGGTATGCCGGGCCATATAGTAGGTCAGATGGCAGTCCAACCCGCATATATCCCCGATTATTTTCAGGCTCCTGCACAGGCAGGAAGTGGCCGGCACATAAAACAGTCTGCCGTCCGTACCCTCCCCCTTGTACTTCTCCATGATTTTCAGCGGAATATCCAGCAGTTTGATACGGCATTCCACTTTTGTCTTCAGACGATGGATGTATATCCATTTTGAGCCATTCTCATCCGTAACGATGTGGTTCTCGGACAGTTCGGCCATTTCCGCCCTTCCCAAGCCTGTGAAAGCCGAAAAGACAAAAAGATCCCTCGTATGGCACAACCGGTAGGTGGGCAGGTTGGCGGCCATCAGTTTCGCAAGCTGTTCGCCTGTCAGATGCCTGTGAAGTTTCGGGGGAGTCTCCAGTTTGTAACCCGTAAATGGATAATGTCCCAGTATCCTGCGCTTGACGGCAAGCCGGACTATCTTGCACAGCAGAATCAGATAATCGTTCAAAGACACGGTTTTCAGCCTTAGCACCGTAGAAAGATAAAAATGGAAATTCTCGATGAACCGCATGTCAACCGACCGCAATGCCATATCCTCCGCACCGTACTTGTATTGCAGGAAGTCATATAAGTGTCTGCGGCCCGTCAGATACCGTACATAGGTATGGCGCGTGCGGTCTACACCCACACGTTTTGCATACTCCCCGTTATGCTCGTCAAAAAGAGCGAGCAGTGTCTCCTTTGGCTGAGCCTTTCCCGTTACGGCGTTCTTTATCAGTTCGGCCGAGACATATCCGGTCGAATCCACATTCTTTTTGTAAGCGGCCTTCGCCTTTTCCTCCAGTTCCTCCAGTTTCCGGTTGAGTTTCCTCAACTCCGTCGTCATTTCAGAATCCTTCCCATGAACGGCTGCACGACCCTTGCCCGCATCCCAATATTCAGGTGACACTTCCTCTCCGGTAGAATACTGGCTCACTTTACCGTCAAGGGTGATGCGTCCCATAACCGGACACTTCCCTGTCTTTTTGATTTTTTGCCTATTGATATAGAACAGCAGACGAAAGGTGCTTCTCATGCCTTGACCTCCTTCCCACTGTTTGACCCGGTATTTTTCTCTTTTCTCCGCTGTTCCCTTAAGCCCATGTCTTTCAAGATGGTGGATGGTGGCAGGTCAATGCCCGACAAAGTGTATTTACCCGTAATTTCATGGCTCAAGGCCGTCACGTCACGGTCCACCTTCTCATTGGTCACTTTCGCATAGCGTTGTGTGGTGCTGATATTCCTGTGCCCCATGGCCTTGCTGACGGTCTCGATGGGTACCCCCTGCGAAAGACAGACCTGCGAGGCAAAGCTGTGCCGGGCCATGTGAAAGGACAGGTTACGGTCTATGCCACATTGTACGGCCATCTTTTTCAGGTGGATGTTCATGCTTTCCTTGGTCAGCATAGGAAACAGTTTCCCCTCCGGTGCCATCCCCCTGTATTTTTCTATGATTTTTACAGCAATGTCAAGCAGGCGAACATTTTCCGGAGTGCCCGTCTTCTGGCGCCTAGTTTCTATCCAGAGGTTCCCCTCGTAGTCCCGTACCACATTTTTTTCAGTCAGATTCCGCATGTCGCAGTAACAAATGCCGGTAAAGACGGAAAAAAGGAACATGTCCCTGGTAAAGTTACGGTTGGGGGTGTCGAATGTGGTGCCCATCAGTTTGTCCAGTTCCTCACGGGTCAGATACCTCTGTTTCTGTTCCGGCTTCATGGGAGAAAAGTTCTTGAACGGGCTGAAAGGCACGACTGCCCGGTTCACGGCAATCTGTGCGATATGCTTCAGGCGCTGGACATGCCCGATGGATGTCCCGGTCTGGAACTTCCTGTCAATGCGGAGATACAGTTCAAACGCCTCTATGAACGATTCGTCCAGTGCCTTGAAAGGAATGTCCGACACCTTGTATCTCTCCTTGAGGAATCCCTCCACTAAACGGTATGTGTTTTTATACAAATAAAGGGTGTTCGGGGCGCGGTTCACTCCGACACGCAGGGCATACTCCTCATTGTTTTCGCGGAAGAGTCCCATCAATGTCACCTGCTTTTCGGCCATTCCCTGAAAAGCATCACGTATCTGTGAAGCGGTAATGTCATCACTGATTTCCAGCAGTTCGTTGTATCTCCTTTGCAGAAGGAGCAACATCCTGTCTATCTCCCTGTTGGTGGTGACGGCCATCCGGCTCTTTCCGGTGCACCTTTGCGAAGTGGCATTCCACAGTTTCGGGTCCACCTTTATCTTACACCCGAACTGTGTGACGGAATTAACCGCTCCCTTCACCATGATTCTTCCCATTAGCGGACAAAGCCCGTCTTTTCCCTGCCCGTTTCGTTTGATGTAGAGCAGCACCTTGATTTCTGTTTTCATCCTTTTCCTTGTTTAAATTGCAATATTATAAATTGTTACAAGGATTCCAGACATGAAAAAACAAGCAAAACAGTGCAAAAGAATCCGACTGGTGGCTTTCCCTTGCATGAATGAAGGGAAAGCTTTAATATTGCATACGGTCGGGAAGGAAAATCCATGGTTCTCACCAATTTACCCGGTTGGAAACAGGTAACGACTTGGTAGCTGAACCGTTGCAATATTCTTCCGATTTCGGTCATTCCTTCAAAATGAAAATCAATGAAATATCGCTATATTTCAATAAATTAGGTTTTCATCTCAGTATTCTTCCTAAAAGTAATTACCTGCCACTTTGTTGCATCACAGGACTTGCCGTTCCTACCATCCAGCAGTTCTTCGGGCATTTGCGCACCTTTGCACGCACTCTGGCAGCCTGTTCGCTGTTCCATATTGTCATAAAGTCGGCATCGTGTATGTTACCCATGCTCCAGCTCTTCGGCGTGTCGCTTCCTGCCGGTTTCAGTTTGTCGTTCGACACGTTGTTTGGGTCAGCAGCCAGCTTCTCGTTATACTCCGCCACAGTCATGTCGTCGCCGTCCAGCTTTGTCTTGTTATCGGCGTTCTTGTCGTCCATTCTTGTCTCCAGTCCGTTACACGGCATCACCTCTCCCCACGGGTCAATAAAGAAGTTAGCCGTACCAGCCTCACATGGCAGCATGCGGCGGTTACCTTCAATATAGTTTATCAGTCCCATGTTAAACCATGCACGGAACCAGCTCTTCGGGCTCTTCTCCTTCAGCTGCCAGTCGATGAGTTTTCTGAAGTTTCCGCACACCTCGTCATGGTTTGTAATCTTGTTATCCCCCTTATGGAAATAATAAGAATTGTGGAAAGCAGCAGTTGCAAACTCCAGTCCCATTGACAGAGATAGCTGATATAGTTCGAGCATATCTCCAGAGTTATAGTTGCTCACAGTACAACCAAAGCCAATATCCTTCAAACCCATACTCTGAAGAGTCTTTAATGTCTTAATAGCTTTGTCAAAAGTTCCCTGACGGCCTCTAAGCTCATCATTCTTCTCTGCAAGTCCTTCAATAGATATGCGAATACCAATGTTAGGAAATTTTTTAGCCAAAGCTATTACCCTATCCTGAAACCATCCCGACGTAGATATCACAATGCGGTCAGTATGCTTATAGCACTCTTCAACTATTTCATCCAGGTCTTCACGGATGAAGGGTTCACCACCTGTCAGGTTTATGAATTTTAATTTGGGAAGCGAACGAAGGTCAGAGGCTTTTAATTCCTCTTTCTTATCAGTAGGATTTTTCCAAATGTTACACATCACGCAACGCATCGGGCAGCGATACGTCAGAATAATACTTGCGTCTGTAGGACGCGGCACATTCATGTTTGCCATAATCTTTTTACTTTATATTGTATTTAATAAGATGCAGAATTATAAGACTATTTCTGTATTAGTATTTGTAGTTAAAGTAGTTAAAGAAGTTATCGCCAACAAGTTGGCTAGGAGTTAGAGTCATATGCATTGTGGATTTTTGTCAGCCACAGGTAATACTTTACATATCAATAGGATATTTCACCTAAAGTTTTCCAAATAAATTTGCGCAGATACATCCCAACTATATTCATTCACTATAAAACTTCTCCCCTTTTCCTGCATTTCCTTGTAATATGTTTTATCCGTAATTATTCTATTTAAATCTTTTTCAAAACTATTCTTTATACGAATAATACCTTCTCCCTCTCTATTACCCCAAAACGGTAAACTTTTCATTATATTATCGTTTATGAATATAGGTCTTCTTGCAGACAAAGCTTCTGCTATTACTAAAGCGAAAGACTCTGATTTTGAATTCATCATAGCAACATCAGACAATGCATATAATTCATTTAACTGTTTTCCTGGTGATACTTCACCCATATACAGAACTCTATCTTGAAGGCCCTCATTTAAAGCTGTTTTCTGTATTGTTTCAGCATATTGCGGATCAATAATTCCACCGGCATAAATAAATGCTATATCAGAACATTTTTTCATTATCGGTAATAATAAATTCAATGTGCCAAGCTGATTTTTCCTGTCACATATTGATCCAACTTGAAATATAATCTTTTTCCCTTTTAAATTATATTTATTTTTTAGTTGTTCCACAGATTCCTTGTCAGCAACAGTATCATTATATGTATCAACATTTACCCCATTAATAACTTTAACGATTCTGTTTTTATCAACATTATAATGTCTCACCAACATATCTGCAACTATATCATTCAATACAAAAACTTTATCTGCATGTTGGCAACAAAATACCTCCTGAAAATATCTCTTTTTTATTGTTTCTTTTATATTTTCCCATTGTCCAAACCACACATAACTATGTACTGTATACCCAATTGTTACATTATGCAACATTGATTTGGGGGTCAATTTTAAGAAAAAGAAAAGATTATATTGATTATGAAAATGCAAAAATATATCTTCCTTTTTATTCTCACGTATAATTTTATGTAACTTATACGTTAAAGATATGGAATATAAAACGCGTTTTAATTTATGTATAATTCCTAATTTTGTGTCTGTTGAACTAAAAAACTGAGGCATATACACTTCCTCAATCGGCAATTGAGTAGGCATCCTATGTTTATCTTTTATATCAATGATAGTAACATCTTCACCTATTTTCATCATTGATGTAGTCAGTTCTGCTACAACTATTTCCGTAGCAGCCCCCATACGGGCTGGTATTGAAGTATAACCAGTCCCTATTTCAAATACCTTCATAATAAATTAGTTTTTCTTAAATAAAATTTTCAACATTGGAACTATAGAATGACACTCTTTATATTTATTCATATCTAAATCATTATAAAAAGTATGCTGCAAATCCATTTTATTCAAACACTCTGCAAGACCTTCAGGTGTATTAGGTTTATAACAATATCCAAAAGAAGGAAACGCTGCATTATATTCAAGAAAAGATTGAACACAAGACATTACAACCGGCTTTTTAAAATGAATAACTGTTTCTAGTACACCGCTTTGATAAATCTCTCGATAAGGTAAAACAACTATTTGCACATTATTAAATAAAAAATTTAATTCATCATCTAGTATATAACGGTTTATAAAATGCAATCTATCTGTTTGTAAATATGAACTCAGAAGTTGCTTCTTATCCATACCGGCAACAATGACATTAAAACGCTCATCAAGTAATGGATATGCATCTAATAAAATATCTATTCCCTTAGTTAAACTTACTTGCCCGAAGAAAAGAATATTAATTTTATCATTATTAATGACAGATTTTACTTCTGATTGTATGGATGATACGTCATAGGAAAGATCATATGTATATTCAAAATGCGGTATACATATTATATTAGTAATTAACCCTTTACGTATTTCTTTTATCTGACTTTCAACTGATTTAGAATGGCATATATAATTCTTAACACATTTTTTATACAACCATTCTTTTATTTTCTTTAACCTGTCCGATTTATTATTTGCATTTAATTCATAAAGATCATGAACCAACAAATACGCTTTACAGCGTATGATAAATAATAAAATAAAAAATATAATATCAATTATTCTAAGACCGAAAGATTGATAAATAAATATCTGTTTCTTTCTTTGAATACAATAAAACAGAAGTAATATAAAATCTCTTATTAATAATAGAATTCTTTTTACATCAGAACCTTTATAATAATTTCCTAATACTAATTTTGTATTTGCACTTTTAAAGTTAGATATTAAATTTACATCTACCCCCTCTTTTTTGCACAACTCGCTAAAAGCACAATCGTACTTATGCATACCTGTTTCAACGCCTATTGTATCAATCAAATTTACTACTTTCATTCAATGCGTTTTTATAAAGATTAATAAATTTCTCACAAGTTACAGCCCATAATAAGTTTCCTACGACATAATCATGCAAGTTACTTCTTATTTTATCATACATAATTTTATCTGAAAAAATAATCTCTATTTTCCTTGCCCAATCATCACTATTAAATGTATTTATCAGATACCCTGTTTCACCTTCTTTAATTAAAGCTCTTGCACCACCTGTCATGGTTGACAAAACAGGAACGTTATAATACATAGACTCAAGAATTACCATTCCATATATCTCATAATCAGAAGCCAACAAGAATAAGTCTGCATCTTTATAAATATTTGGCAATTCTTCCTGCGGCATCTTATCTAACCATATAATTCGTTTTTCTGCTGTTTCTCTTGTTGTCAACATCTTTAATTTAGACTTTTGTGAACCTTCTCCAACTATTACCAATGTGTAATCTTTAGGTAGTTTACGAAGAGTGTCTACAAGTAAATCTACATGCCTGCGTTTCTCATTTACACCAACATATAGCAATATCTTTTGGTTATTATTAATATCATATTTACTTCTCAATCCTCCAACAGATTTATTTTTATAAAACCGTGATTCATCTAAGCCTACCGGTGTTTGATAATAATCACGTTTATGATATTTCATCAGGAACTCTTCAGCAGAAGGTGTCTTACAACCAACTCCATCTACATGCCTCAAGATATAAGAACCTATACATTTATCAAATAAGATTTCTAATTGTTTGAAAATTGGTTTACGAGTAGGTTCATAAGGCCCTTGAATCAGCACACATTTTACATTATTTTTTTGAGCCCATTTTAAGGCATAAAATGACATAAACATCCCCATTTCATGTATTTGCAATAAATCAGGTTTCAGCATGTCAAGAGTTTTCCATAACTTATGATAAAAACCTATTTGCTGATTTATCTTAATACATTTAAGATAATAAATATTTACATTATCACATATATTTTCTTGATGTTCTACCCTACCTGTATATATCAATGAAACCTTATATCCTCTGTTGGCCAAAGCTTTCGCTAAACCTGTTTCCTGCCTATTATAGGTTTTATTATCAAGATAAGACAATGCTGTTTGTATTATAACCAAATGCATATTATATATTTTAAAGTATAATTTTTTGTGTTTAATCTTATTTACAGATTGACTTAAATACTTATTTTTTCACATTATAACTATTAAGCACAAGTCTATATAATTATCATCAGACGTTTATATAAAAATCTGTATTTTTCTCATTCAACATCCATTTCGTAATAGCATCAATCTGAATGTCATTCTTATCATGATTAACATTCTCTTTACATAATGCTGTTTCTTGTGATGATAACACGGTAATAAAGCCAAACCTTACTCCTGTATGAACTACTTTCGTACCATTAAGTCTACACATAAAATTCAGCCATAGATCATCACCATTTATACACGTTGATTTAATTGCCTCAATATTAAAAATATTGTTGTTATAACAACGTGGCGGATAAAGTACTCCTCCAATACCTGTTGGCATGATACTGCTTACGGGAATCATAAAATTATCTACCTTACCCCAATTTCTATACGATTTTTCTTTATTTATTTTAACCCCTCTATTACATATTACACAATCAGAATATTTATCGTGAGCATCTAATAATGTCCTTAAAAGTATAGGAGAATACAGAACGTCATCATCTACAGTTACAACTATGTTGTTAGGATACTCTTTAAAAGCATAATAATACTTCTTATGAGACTTTAAATCATCACTGACAAAACGTATGTCCAGTCCTTTCTCAATCAAATTAGTCAACGATTTTGGCAATGAATCTAAACCTTTCGGAAACTGATTTTCAGACAGCCATAATATTACTTTAAAATTATCAACGAGTTTCTGATTTAATAATGCTTTAATAACCATCCACAATTTAGATATTCTTGCAGGATATGACGTTAAAGACACAATTAGCGTATCGTCACTAATATTTGTTTTGACACTTTTTACTCGAATGAACGAATAAACATATAAATTAGCCAATATACGCAATAGGTATTTTATACATCTTAATAAAAAAGATTTAGAAGATATATTAGCATATAATTTGTCTAAAAGTTTAATCATAATAATATATTACATTTTACACCATCTTTTCTAACTATTCTTGCAGGTGTGCCAACAACACAGCAATTAGAAGGAACTGATTTCATCACAACACAATCAGTTCCAATTATAACATTATCACCTATTGTTATTTTACCAAAAACTTTACAATTAGGAGCAAAATGAACATTATTACCTATTATTGGTACATTATCAGGTTTATGAATATTGTCTTGTCCAATAATAACACCATTGGACAAATAACAATTTTTCCCAATACGTGCTCTTGAATTTATTACAATATTACCTACTGTATGATTTATCTTTAACCCATGACCTACAGTATAGGTCGGGATCTCTATTTTAGTCTTTTGAGACCATTTGTTTATCTTAAATTTTAAAATAAATGTAAAAATCTTATTTCCATTTATTTTATGATATTCATATAATCGAAGATAAAACAAATATTTATAGCACCAATTAGGATATAATATATTATAGATTAAAGATTTACTGCCAACATTCAGATTATATTCTAACTTAAGGCACGACAACAATGTTTTTAATTTCATAATATATAATTATATATCTTTTAAGACCATATCTAAAGACTCTTTTGTCCAACCATTTTTGCGAAGGTTATATTTATGATATAAATTATAAAAAGGCATAAACCTCTTTAATGTTGTTCGCAGTCTGTAATCTGCAAATACCTTTTCTAAATGCTTTATTTTTGATACTGGTGCATTAAAGTGCTTTAATATATCAATATTATCCTGAATACTTCTACCATAGTTTTCACTTGATGCCCCTAATCTATTATCAAATAAAGCAATTAATATATCAAAGAAACGCCATTTAGCTCCATTAATTAGGCATTCTATGAAAAAACAATAATCAGCACTGTTACGATATTCTAAATGAAAAGGGTACTTTAATTGTATTGTACGACGTACAAAAGTAGATGGATGAAGCATTGGCATAGCATCAAAATAATGTTTTGTTAAGATTGAAGGTTTCGCGTCTTTATATCCATAATTTTTAAAGAATCTAGTATTAGCAATTAGAAGATCTTCTTTTTTATCATCTGTATAACAATTAAATACATTTTCAATTGCTGATGGATGAATAAAATAATCTCCGCAATTTCGAAATATAATCCACTCACCAGTCGCCATTTCCGCCCCTTTTTGCATGGCATCATAAATACCTTTATCTGGTTCACTTATCCAACGTAGCTTACCTTCATATCTCTTTATAATATCTAATGTACCATCTTTGCTCGCTCCATCAACAACAACATACTCCAAATTTGTATATGTTTGCTTTAATACATTTTTTATTGTTTTCTCTATGTTCTTTACATCATTATAAACCACTGTTATTACTGATACTTTTACATTACTTTTCATAGACACATCTTTTATTTAACAACTTCATTTTATCCATATATACAATTAGCATCATTGGTAAAACTATATTTTCTGTATACGATATTATAGCACAGGAGAATGAACAAACAAAATTATTGAATAAATATAAAAACAGACAAAATACAATTATATCAACCTTCCTGTTTTTATATGCCTGAACAAACATTATTCCCCATATTACAAGATATATGGCCATACCGACAAATCCTAACCGGCATATAAGATTTCCATAGGCTATATCTGGAGTTGATAACTGAGCAACTTCTCCTGTTTCCCTATCTTTTAATCCTATATTAAAATGATACATTCGGCGAACTATTTGCTCCTGTTGATCACTTAATAGTCCCATACCAAAAATCTGTTCACCGATAGAACGGTTTGCAAGATATTCCATTCTTTCATATACTAATGCAAATCTAAATGTCATAGAACCAGCAAATTGCCCATTTACATTCATAAAATCTCCATCTATAATAGCTTGCAAATCACCTCCCGTAGATTTATCATCACTTTCAAAACGTTCCATCAATATTGGCATAAATGGTGTAATAACAATTAACCCCAAAAGTCCATATTTTACCATCTTCCTATATGAACCATTTATATACAAGCCAATCAACACAACCATTATTATTCCCGCAATTAAAGTTCGACTTTGTGTACATAATAAGGCAACAAACATTATTGCAATAACAAAAATATTCTTCCACCCATTAAAATATTTTAAATAGAAAATAAGTAATAATAAAGATATATCCAAAAAAGGTGGAAAATTATAATATCTTAAAGTACCATCAACGCTATCATTTGAATAATAAATGTCACTATCTGGCAATACCGGCCAACCTGTTTGGCATTGAATTATATAAAGTACAGATGTTATAGCTGTAATATAAACTATTTTACGCAATAGCCAATCTATGTCTGACGTTTTAATTTTTCGTATAAAGTAAAATGCAAATATTATAAAATATCGTCTACCACCTTGAATTATTTGTATTAAATCTAATTGATAAAAAATTATAGAAAAGAGAACATTAAATAGCATAAAAATAAAAAACACTTTTAACCATTTCTCTATTCTAAAATTGTGTACATACTTTATGTGCCTTTCATTAAATAAAGAATATATAAATATTACAATAAAATAAATCAATGCTGCATCTTGATTCTTTATTCCAAGAATATTATCTGTTAATATATAGAATCCATTTCCACAGAATGATAAAAAAATTAAAAGGCTCCACCTTTTTTTATCTTTAACATAAAAAATTATTGATAGAAAAAGTAGTAATAAACCAATCATACTTTATATATTTTAAACACGAAAAAGTTTCATTCCTAATTAACTCTCATACTCATTGTAATACAAATTGTACAATGATGTATGTCATGACATACATTTAATTGTATTGAACAATTGCACAAAAACATTGATAATATATAGCAGAGATTCTAATATCTTTACTATTTGAAATTATTTATCAATTATAAATCTTTCTTATCTTCATAATATTCCTTAAGCGAATCAATATTTGTCATCAATTTCCAATTTTCTTTTATCCATTCAATGTTATTGTCCCACCATCTTGTATTTAATAAAAATTGTATTGTTTGTTCATCAAATCGATAACCAATTATCTTTGCTGGGACACCGCCAACTATCGCATAAGGAGGCACATCTTTTGTAACAACAGCTCCAGCCAACACCATAGCACCATCACCAATCTTCACGCCTTCTATAATTTTCACATCATGGCCAATCCAACAATCAGAACCAATAACTACTAAATAGCCTGGTTCAGCATATTTAAATTCATCATAAAGTTGGACATCTGCAAATGTATTACCATTTTGTTTTAAGAGAGAAAAAAACATCGGACAAGTTGTTACGAAAGGGCTTTTATAAGGATGTCTTCCTACAACAACCCAACACTTACCTGCAATAGATGTAAAACGTCCTATCTTTCCAATAAAATATCCATCAGAACCTATATATGATCCATAACCCATATACCCTTTAAAATATGTATTACTACATACTTTATTAGCTCCTTCTAAATTTGAAATTTTATGAATACGAGAATTCGTATAAAATATTACTTTATCTTTCCATTTATATTTTAAATGGATATAATTAAATATATTCTTAATTCTTCCAAACATTATTTCAATAATCTATATTTATATGTAACTAGAATTTATTTTATCCATATACCAGAAGCCTGTTGTTTTAATATCTTGTTAATTTGAATTGTAAAAAAGATACTATATATAACATTTATAAATATCATCGAACAAAGCACTCCATAAGCACCTATATACCTACCTAATAACAATGACAATGGTATATGAAGTACAAGACCAATAAGAGTAACATACAATTGAAGTTTTATAGTCCCTATTCCATTAATCAGATTTACCTGTAATGAGTCCCAATTATTAATCATCATATATACAGCTACAAGCAATGTCATTAAGAATGGAATATCTGCTTTATCCCCTATCCATAGTTTATAAGCAATAGGAGAAACCACAACCATTATTACCATAATAATAACAGACAACAAATAAACTTTTGTCATTTTTCTGTAAACAGACTTCATCCAATTAAAATCTCGTTTTGTATATGCATCGGTAAAGGCTGGCCATAAAGGAGATAATATTATCGTGTATGCCATCATTGCTATACCCATATATTTATAAGATATATTATAAGCTGTAACTTCCTGGGGACCAGAAATATTGCTAATTAAAATATTAGTACATTGGAAAAGTATTACAACTTGAAGCTGAATGATAAAAAAACTTGCTCCAAGATTGAACAGGTCTTTTATATATTTTTTTTCAATCGTCTTTATACTTGGTGCAACTTTATTAAAGTTTTTATGATAAAGTATTAGCGATGCCATAATCACAACGAGAACAGGCATCATTGATAATGCGAATGCCAATGCCATTAATGACGGTGGACATGTTTTTGTAAGTATAAAAATAGCAACTAATGATAAAATATTACCTATCACAGGAAATGAAGATGATAATGCAACTTTCTGATAGGCCGCTATTACTGCGACTAAAACATTAACTATCATCTGTAAACAAAAACAAGCTGACAAAACATACAATGCCTTTATTATATCATCATTATATACTTCTTTTACATTTAAAAAACTAGCCCAATTAATATGCGGTATTATCATTTCTAATATTATACATAATGGTATAAAAATCAATACCATCATAAAATAGGTGGTGCTGACCAATGCCTTTCCACGTTTCCAGTCGTTTAAAGCTATAGCTTCAGCAAGTTTATTTTTTAATCCCAAGGTGAAACCTACATCAAAGAATCCAAGCCAAACCATTATCGAAGATATTGTTAACCATATTCCATATATCTCAGACGATACATATCCTAAAGTTAACGGAACCAACAACAAAGAAACGATTATACTTATTCCTTTAACAAAGAATGAACCTATAATATTTTTCTTTACTGCTACACTACGCGAGTTTCCTCCTGTTATTAATTTCTTTATACTTAAATCCATATGATTAATATAAACCTAGAGAGTACATCAATACACGCTATTTTTATTAGCGTTTATGCTCTATCACTATATTTATTTTTGTATTTATAAATATCAATAAACTTGACAAAATAATCTGAAATGGTATATATACAATTGCACGATTAATTCTTGATAAATCCCATATTTGATAAATATAAAGTATCAAGACATTTGCTAAATAGATTTCAAGAGAATGCTTACCAAAATAACTAATGAAATCTAAATATTTCTTATTAATACCTTGAATTGAACTTATTATCAAGAATATAGGTAAAACAAGAAATGATGTAGCAAGAAATTTAGAGATAAAATTAAAACATGGTAAAAATAATATAACACCAATAATAGTTAATATTATTATTTTATTTAAAGTCAATTTAAATCTGGCGCAAACAATTCCCAATAAGAATATAGGAATTCTAGATATGAAACAATCATACCACCATGGTATTTCAATAACATATAAAATAATACTTATTACTGACAGCAATAATAATACACCAAATAATTTTAATTTACTATATATAAAGAATAATGGAAATAAAATATACAATGTAAATAAAGACTCGACATACCAGTCAAATCTATTTATGCCATTATCTATATAAAAGCCTACAGTTAGTAAATTATAAAAGAAATCAATAAAATTCCAATTGTCATATATATAATAAATGATACAAACACATATTAAATATAATGGATATAAACGAATTAGTCTATGCTCATAAAAACTTAATAAACTATTCTTAAGATAAGAAAATGTCAGACCAAAACCAGATAGGAATAAAAATATATCAACGCCAACATATCCAATATTTAATGTCCTTAATGGATTATATGTAACACACATTGCATGATAAATCAGCACAAGTAATATTGCAATTCCCATAAGATATGTTCGACTTTTTGATATTCCATTTACAAAATCAAAGTCTATTACTTGAGAGCTTCTTCTATATAATTTCATCAAACAAAAATCTTAGTCCCTTCTAAAAATATCCCTTGTATAAACCTTGTCCTTTACATCATCCAGACAGCTGTCGTATCTGTTGGCAATGATAGCCTTAGACATAGACTTAAATTCGTCCATATTATTAACAACCTTTGAGCCAAAGAACGTGCTACCGTCTTCAAGTGTTGGCTCATAGATAATGACTGTTGCGCCTTTAGCCTTAATACGTTTCATTACCCCCTGTATTGAGCTTTGGCGGAAGTTATCACTATTTGACTTCATCGTAAGGCGGTAAACACCGATAACACACTGATGCTCCTGCTCAGGATTGAAGTCGCCACGGTTGAAATAGTCATAATATCCTGCCATCTTCAACACCTGATCGGCAATGAAGTCCTTACGTGTGCGGTTGCTTTCAACAATGGCATGTATCAGATTCTCAGGCACGTCTGCATAGTTTGCCAACAGCTGCTTCGTGTCTTTCGGCAGGCAGTAACCGCCGTAGCCGAAGCTCGGATTGTTATAGTGTGTGCCGATTCGCGGGTCAAGGCATATACCCTGAATGATGGCCTGAGTGTCAAGTCCTTTAACTTCTGCGTATGTGTCAAGTTCATTGAAATAGCTTACACGCAGAGCCAGATATGTGTTGGCAAAAAGCTTTACAGCCTCTGCCTCTTTGAGTCCCATAAACAAAGTGTCGATGTTCTCCTTTATGGCACCCTGCTGCAGCAGTTCGGCAAATGTCCTGGCTTTCTCCTCCAGATTATCGCCGGCAATGGCCTTTATAGCCTCGTTCTCGTCATCGCGTCCTGCAATATGCTTAGGATATCCTACGATGATACGGCTGGGATAAAGATTGTCATACAGTGCCTTGCTCTCTCTCAGAAACTCCGGCGAGAACAGCAGGTTGAACTTCTTGCCTTGCAGCTTTACGTCGTTCTTGAAACGTTCGGCATACTTGACATAAAGGCTTCGGCAATAGCCTACGGGTATGGTGCTCTTTATCACCATCGTGGCATCAGGATTGACATCCAGCACAAGGTCGATAACCTCTTCTACATGACTTGTGTCGAAATAGTTCTTCACAGGGTCATAGTTTGTCGGGGCTGCTATAACCACATAATCGGCTTCCTTATATGCAGCTGCACCATCAAGCGTTGCTGTCAGGTTTAGTTCTTTTTCTGCGAGATATTTTTCTATATAGTCATCCTGTATAGGACTTATCTTGTTGTTTATTTTCTCTACCTTTTCAGGTATTACGTCAACTGCAGTTACTTTATGGTGCTGGCTTAAAAGTGTTGCGATACTAAGTCCTACGTAGCCTGTTCCGGCCACAGCAATCTGTAAGCTATTAAAATCTTTCATATTTTATATTTTTACTGATATCCTAAAATTCTTATTTAAAAAGTAATCACAATCTTAATCTGATAAATCAATATTCGCCAATGAGTCAGAATAAAATATATGAAATATAATTATCACTAAATTAAATCATATACAATTATCCTGCATTATTTTCTTAAATGATTCTGCCCAAGAATGCCAATTTAGTTTCTCGTTAAAAAGTTTTATTCCACCCTGACCTAACTTTTCAAACTCGTTATTTTTCAAGCTCTCTTCTATTTTGTCAGCAAATTCCTTTCCTTTGGCTGTCAACGGAAGCTTATAGCCATTAATCCCGTCAATGACATAATTACCTATACCTCCGGTGTTATATGTAAATATAGGCAAACCATATGCAGAAGATTCTGAAAATACAATACCGGCACATTCAGCACGCGTGGGCAGAAGGAATATATGCGACTGTCTTATTGTGTCTATATATTTCTGATATTGGTCAGGATAGTTTTTGTTTAAGAAACCTATATTTTCTACGTATGGCAGATTTGCATATCGCTGCGGTACATCTCTTAATCCTACTAAAAGAAGTTTGGATGTTATGCCTCTTTCATTCAGTTGACGCACAGCGTCAATTGCTATCTCTGCACCCTTGCGTTTCCAGTCTACGCCAGAAAACAGGATGTTAAGAGTTCCATCTTTATAAGGCTTTATATGGAATATATCTTTGTCCTCAAGATTGGCTCCAAATTCTATTACATAATTACGATCAGGATTGCCATTATAGTCATTTACAACTGAGTCTGCTGCCCATTTAGATGCACGTATGTTTATATAGCTATTTTGTATGCCTAAACGCTCTGTTTCATTTCCTTGTTTTATTATCCATTTTGGCAAATTATACCAGTAATAATCCAACATAATACAAAAATTTGCATCAGTGTAATAAATTATTGGCTTGTTGAAATTTCTATATACAGCCATTTGTGCTCCACCGGGAAAAAACAGATAATCACATTTAGACACAAGCTTCATGTCTATTGTATTTGCACTTAATCTATAATAATATTTATTATGGTCTTTCAATACATTTTTTCCAAAACGAAGTTTTATTAAACCCTTTAAGACCTTATGTTTAAATGTATCCGCATTATAAGGAATCCAAACAACTTTGTAACCTGCATTTTCTATGCCTTCTCTGATTTTATATATAGTTCCACTCCAAGCTTTTTTATCCTCAAAAGGATTTGCCTGTGAAACATAACCTATTGTTTTCATTTTTGTTTATTATTTATATCTATTATTCTATGAAAAATCATTGATTTCTTAGGTATAAATCATTGAATTTAGAATTACTTTCCGATGAATTATAAATGAAAATTCATAAAGCTTTATTAATTAATAAAGACAATAAATGTATATAAGAATGGAGTAAAATATATGTAAATCATATCAGATGTATAAACATTTTCCCTGCATACATTTTACATAATTATTTTACTTGCTATCGTTATAATCACATGAATTATCTTTACATATCTAGAGCATAATCACCTTACTGTAACCTTATCACGTTTTTGCGCATTTTAGTCGATTTTCAATATATAATGAATGTTAATTTTTTGTCATCCAAAATTTGGATATTAACATTGTTAACGT